>MDSV01019272.1_pt1 | contig 14070 bp, 11 predicted proteins | sample 810851 | NCBI WGS metagenome assembly MDSV01 (sample SAMN05326640, study PRJNA326480) | marine metagenome | isolation source: seawater | place: Atlantic Ocean: North East | collected 2012 | reverse complement strand
TTCACCCATTATTTCCAACGCAGCATATATAATTTTTTCTGCTGTTCGTTTTTTACCATCAGACATTATCATATTTGTAAATCTAGACACAACTGTACTGTTGAAGATAGGATCTGGCTTTAATGTTTTTTTCAAAATTAGTTTTTTTCTTGGCATAATCTGAGTCTAGCTTTTTGGTTTCTTGGTTCCATATTTTGATCTACCTTGTTTTCTATTTTCGACGCCTTGTGTGTCTAAACTTCCTCGCACAACATGATATCTAACACCGGGTAAATCTTTAACTCTACCGCCTCTAATTACGACAACAGAATGCTCTTGAAGATTATGTCCTTCACCGCCTATATAAGATGTCACCTCTTGTCCATTGGTTAATTTTACCCTTGCGACTTTACGTAACGCTGAATTAGGTTTTTTTGGAGTCGTTGTATACACGCGAGTGCAAACACCTCTTCGTTGAGGACATGCTTCTAAAGCAGGAACTGCTGTTTTATAAACTTTATCTCGTCTCGGCTTTCTAACTAATTGATTAATTGTAGTCATAATTTACTTGTTAATTTTCAAAAATTCTATCCGCACAGCATATAGCTGTCAAGCATATATTGCAACAAAGATCTTGTAAAAAAGATAGCTTTTATAAGCAATATTTAAATATACCTATCTAAACTGGTTCTATGGGAGCCTCTTCTTCAATTACCTCAGTTTTATTGTCTGTGAATGCTGTCATTTCTTCTGCAAGCTCTTTTTCAATTTGTGCAGTCTTATCATATTTAGACTCATTTCTTTGAGTGGATAAACTTGTACCACATGGAATCAGTCTACCTACAACAACATTCTCTTTCAAACCTCTTAAAAAGTCTTTTTTTCCATTTACTGCAGCATCTGTTAAGACTCTTGTTGTTTCTTGGAAAGAAGCGGCAGATATAAATGAATCAGTAACAAGTGATGCTTTAGTGATTCCAAGAAGAATCGATCTATATGTTGGTAATTCAGCTGACGGATTACTTAATTTAAGATCATCTATCAACTCAAGTATTGCAGTTTTTTCCATTTGTTCACCAACAATAAGATCTGTGTCTCCAGTTGTCTCTATTTCTACTTTTTTAAGCATTTGACGTAAAATTACCTCAATGTGTTTGTCGTTGATTGCCACACCTTGGAGTCTATAAACATCTTGTACCTCTTTAACAATATGTTCTGCTAATTCCGTAATACCTCGGTAGCGCAAGATATCGTGAGGATCTAGTTCACCTTCAGAAATAATTTCACCTTTTTGAACTTTGGCTCCTTCAAATACATTTAAAAGTTTAGTTTTTGCAAGCATTTGAATGTGCTTTTCATCTATGCCATCTGAATTTTTGAATGTTACCTCAAGTCTTCTTTTACCTTTGGTTTCTTTTCCAAAAGATACTACACCAGTTTTTTCTGCTAGCTCAGCTTTATCTTTCGGTGTTCTTGCTTCGAATAAATCTGCCACTCTAGGCAATCCACCAGTTATGTCTCTTGTTCCAGATGTTTCTCTTGGTGTTCGGGCAATTGTGTCTCCAATACCAACTTTTTGACCATCTGTTAATGTCACATTAGACCTTGATGGAAGAATGTAATGAGCTGGTAAACTAGAGTTTGTGATATTTAAATCTTTACCCTTGCTATCAACAAGAGTAACCATTGGTTTAAGATTTTTATCAAAAGATACGCTTGCTTGATCATTAATAGTTATTGACGAAATTCCTGTTAAATCATCAGTGACTTTTTCCATACTGACACCCTCAACAAAATCTATAAATTTAACAATACCCGCTGTCTCTGTAATGATAGGAGTTGTATAAGGATCCCATGTAACAGTTGTTTGACCCATTTCAACTTTTTCTTCATCATTAATAGTAATAACTGCTCCATATGGAATTTTATATCTTTCTTTTTCCCTGCCACTGTCATCAAGGATTCCAAGCTCTCCTGATCGAGAAATGACTACATTGTCTTTCTTACTGTTTTTTACAACACTTAGATTATGATACTTAGCAGTTCCTGCGGTCTTGACTTCTATACTATTAGCTGCGACAGATCTTGATGCTGCACCTCCAATATGAAATGTTCTCATTGTTAATTGGGTTCCAGGCTCGCCAATTGACTGAGCAGCAACAACTCCAACTGCCTCTCCTGAAGAAACTAATCTACCTTTTGCTAAATCCCTGCCATAACATTTAGCGCATATCCCATATCTTGTCTCGCATGTAATTGCAGATCTTACCCAAACCTCATCAATTGCATTCCTTTCTAACAATGCAACGTTTTTCTCATCTAAAAGAGTTCCTGCTTCTAAAATTATTTCTTCCGTACCAGGTTTATTTAGATCTTTTAAAAGGGTTCTTCCCAAAACTCTTTCTCTTAGCGGCTCCACAATATCTCCACCCTCTATTAAGGGTTTCATTAATATTCCAGATTCAGTTCCACAGTCATCTTCTACGACCACTAAATCTTGAGAAACGTCTACTAGTCTTCTTGTTAGATAACCTGAATTTGCAGTTTTAAGAGCAGTATCAGCAAGTCCTTTTCTTGCGCCATGTGTTGATATAAAGTACTGCATAACATCTAAACCTTCTCTAAAGTTTGCTGTTATAGGTGTTTCAATAATAGAACCGTCAGGTTTTGCCATTAGACCTCTCATACCTGAAAGTTGTCTGATTTGAGCTGCAGAGCCTCTAGCCCCAGAATCCGCCATCATGTATATCGAATTAAATGATTTATGTTCAATCGATTTACCAGAACTAGCTTTAGACGTTTGAGTTCCGAGCTCTTTCATCATTGCCTGTGAAACCTGATCATTCGTATGTGACCAGATATCAACAACTTTATTATATCTTTCCCCAGATGTTAATAGACCCGAGTTATATTGCTTTTCAATATCCTTAACTTCTTTTTCAGCGCTAGTAACCATTTTGGTTTTTTGATTTGGTATCACCATGTCGTTAACACCAATTGAAACTCCGGCTATAGTGGAATACTTAAATCCAGTGTACATAATTTGATCAGCCAATAAGACCGTATCTTTAAGTCCAGCCAGCCTGTATGAAGCATCAAATAATTCTGATATTGCTTTCTTATTTAAGTCTTTATTGATATAAGTGAAAGGAATTGTTTTAGGTAATATCTCAGCTAAAACAGCTCTCCCTACTGTAGTTGAGACTATTACAGGTTTTGCTGGTAAATCATCATCCTCACTTTCCTTAACCTCTATTCTGACTTTTATTTTAGCTTGTAGGTCAATAATTTTCTGTTGATAAGCTCGGTGAACTTCTTCAACATCACTAAATATCATCCCTTCTCCCAGTGCATTAGGTTTTTCACGGGACATATAATAAATACCGAGAACTATATCTTGAGAAGGAACAATAATCGGACTGCCGTTTGATGGTGATAAAATATTATTACTTGATAACATTAATACTCTTGTTTCTACCTGTGCTTCTAATGACAGAGGAACATGTACTGCCATTTGATCACCATCGAAATCTGCATTGAATGCAGCACAAACTAATGGGTGCAACTGAATTGCTTTCCCCTCAATTAATATCGGTTCAAAAGCTTGTATGCCAAGCCTATGAAGAGTTGGAGCTCTATTTAACATTACTGGATACTCTTTAATAATCTCATCAAGTATATCCCAAACCTCTTCTCCTTCTTTTTCTACAACTTTTTTTGCTGCCTTAATAGTAGTAGTTATTCCACGCAGATGTAATTTCCCAAAAATGTGAGGTTTAAATAATTCTAAAGCCATTTTTTTGGGGATGCCGCATTGATGGAGACGTAATGTTGGTCCAACAACAATTACAGATCTACCAGAATAATCTACTCTTTTACCAAGAAGATTCTGTCTGAACCTACCGCCTTTACCTTTGATCATGTCAGCTAGTGATTTTAGCGGCCTTTTATTTGTTCCTGTTATGGCACGTCCTCTCCTTCCATTATCTAGTAAAGCATCCACAGATTCTTGTAACATCCTTTTTTCATTTCGTACAATGATCTCGGGGGCTTTTAATTCCAATAATCTTTTGAGTCTATTGTTTCTGTTAATAACCCTCCTGTATAAATCATTTAGATCAGAAGTCGCAAACCGCCCCCCTTCTAATGGCACTAGAGGTCTTAGGTCTGGTGGTAAAACAGGTAGAACACTCAAAATCATCCATTCCGGTTTATTACCTGATTTAATGAATGACTCAATTAGTTTTAGACGCTTTATGTTGCGTTTATTTTTAGCCTGGGACTTGGTGTTTGCAATTTCATCTTTTAAATCTTCAAAAGTTTTCTTTAATTCTATTTCTTCCAAAAGCTCTTTAATTGCTTCTGCGCCCATTCCAACCTTCATATCTGGTCCATATTCCGCCAAAGCTTGCTGATATCCTTCTTCAGACAACAGTTGGCCTTTTTCTAATGGTGTTAACCCACCATCTATAACTATATATGCCTCAAAGTATAATGCTTTTTCAATTTCCCTTAGTGTCATGTCTAACATTAGACCTATTCTTGATGGTAATGATCTTAGATACCAGATGTGTGCCACAGGGGATGCTAACTCAATGTGCCCCATCCTTTCTCTTCTGACCTTGGATAGAGTTACTTCAACTCCACATTTTTCACATATTACACCTCTATGTTTTAGTCTTTTATACTTACCGCACAGACATTCATAGTCTTTTATCGGTCCAAATATTTTAGCGCAAAATAAGCCATCTCTCTCTGGTTTAAAAGTTCTATAGTTAATTGTTTCTGGTTTACGAACCTCACCATAAGACCAAGATCTCATAAGATCAGCAGAAGCTAGAGAAATTTTTATATGATCAAAATTATCTTCTTTAGTAGTTTTTTTAAACAAATTTAACATGTCTTTCATAACAAACTCCTTAAGTTTCCTTGTTTTCTAGATCTAGATCTATATTAATCCCAAGAGATCTAATTTCTTTTAGTAAAACGTTAAATGATTCAGGAATATGTGGATCTGTTGAAAAATCGCCATCCACTATATTTTTATAAATGCGGTTCCTACCAGCAACATCGTCAGACTTGACAGTTAACATCTCCTGCAGGGTATGGGTTGCTCCATATGCTTGAAGAGCCCAAACTTCCATTTCACCAAATCTTTGGCCACCAAATTGTGCTTTTCCGCCTAACGGTTGTTGTGTGACTAAGCTGTAAGGTCCTGTCGAACGTGCATGCATTTTATCATCTACTAGATGATTAAGTTTTATTATATACATATAACCAATTGTTACTGGCCTATCGAACATTTCACCTGTCCTTCCATCATAAAGAACAGCTTGACCGCTGTCTGGTAGATCAGCTAATTCTAACATGGACTTAATTTCGGTTTCAGAGGCTCCATCAAACACAGGTGTTGCCATAGGAACACCCTCTCTTAAATTATTAGCTAAAGTATTAATTTCATCTTCACTAAAACTTTTTAAGTCATGCTTGTCAAATCCCGGACAGGTAGAATAAACTTGACCCAAATAAGATTTAATTTTTTTTGATTGTGTTTGAGATTGATCATCCATCATCTCAGCAATTTTAAACCCAATGCCTTTTGCAGCCCAACCCAAATGGGTTTCAAGGACTTGTCCGACATTCATCCTAGAAGGGACACCTAAAGGATTTAAAACAACATCAACTGGTCTTCCATCAGCTGTATGCGGCATATCTTCAACAGGAACAATTTGAGATATTACGCCTTTATTGCCATGTCTTCCAGCCATTTTATCACCAGGCTGCAAGGTTCTTTTGACAGCTAAGTAGACTTTAACTTTTTTTTGTATGCCTGGACCTAAATCATCATGTTGAGATATTTTTAGTGTAATTTGCTCAAGATCTTCATTAAACTTTTCAGATAATTTTTCAAATTGATTTTGCATCGCAGCGAGGGCAATATTTCCTGACTCTGTTTTTAATACAAATTTAAATAAATCATGATCTTCTATAGTGTCTATAATTGAAGATGTTAGTTTTATGCTCGATTTAAGATCTTTTGGCGACTTAGTTGTTTGCTTATTTAATAGAATTTTTCTTGTTCTAGCATAAATATTTTCTTGATTAATTCTTAATTCATCCTCAAGATTTTTTCTTGCAGCCTTGATTGCCTCATCTTGTATTTCTATGGCTCTCTTATCTTTATCAATACCTTCTCTAGTAAATACCCTTACATCTATTACTGTTCCATCCATTCCTGATGGTACTTTAAGTGATGTATCTTTTACATCTGAAGCTTTTTCGCCAAAAATCGCTCTCAGTAATTTTTCTTCAGGTGTTAACTGACTCTCGCCTTTTGGAGTTACTTTGCCAACTAGTATATCACTAGCTTTTACTTCTGCTCCAACATATACAATCCCTGATTCATCTAATTTACCTAATAGACTTTCACTAACATTCGGTATATCTGAAGTTATTTCTTCAGAGCCTAATTTAGTATCTCTTGCAACACATTCAAGTTCTTCTATATGAATTGATGTAAATCTATCTTCCTGGACAACCCTCTCTGAAACTAATATCGAATCTTCAAAGTTATATCCATTCCATGGCATAAACGCTATCAACAAATTTTGACCTAATGCAAGTTCACCTAAATCCGTAGATGGGCCGTCTGCAATTACGTCACCTTTTTCCACAATATCACCAGTTGCAACTAAAGGCCTTTGATTGATACATGTATTTTGGTTGGTACGAGTATATTTAGTTAGAGGATAAATATCGACTCCTGTATCATTGTCAGATAGCACTTCACCCTCATTTACGTTTACGATAATTCTAGATGCATCAACATAATCTACTATTCCGCCACGGTTGACAGTGAATGATGCACCAGAATCAATAGCAACTGTTTTTTCAATTCCAGTTCCAACCAATGGTTTTTCTGGTTTTAATATAGGTACAGCTTGTCTCTGCATATTTGATCCCATAAGCGCTCTGTTTGCATCATCATGTTCAAGAAAAGGGATTAATGCAGCAGCCACAGATACCACTTGTTTTGGAGAGACGTCCATAAGCTGTACTCTCTCTGGGGCAGAAATCATAAACTCATTATTGTTTCTACATGAGATGAGGTCTCCAATAATTTTACTATTTTTATCCAATTCAGTATTCGCCTGTGCGATTACATACTTGCTCTCTTCAATTGCTGACAACCATTGAATTTCTTTTGTGACTTTTCCTTTCTGAACTACTCTGTATGGTGTTTCAAGGAATCCATAGTCATTAGTTCTCGAGAATGTAGCTAGAGAATTTATGAGTCCAATGTTTGGTCCTTCAGGTGTTTCAATAGGACAAACTCTTCCATAATGTGTTGGATGAACATCTCTAACTTCAAAACCAGCTCTTTCTCTAGTTAGGCCACCAGGCCCTAAAGCAGATATCCTCCTTTTATGGGTAATTTCTGCTAACGGATTATTTTGATCCATAAATTGGGATAATTGACTCGTTCCAAAGAATTCCTTCAAGGTTGCCGTAATTGGCTTTGAATTTACGATATCTTTAGGTTGAAGTTTATCTGCAAGCTCCATAGTGCTCATTCTTTCTTTTACAGCTTTCTCAACCCTAACCAGTCCAATTCTAAAAACGTTCTCAACCATTTCACCTACACATTTAACTCTCCTGTTACCTAAATGATCTATGTCATCAACTGTATCAAATCCATTTCTAATATTTATTAGTGTTTTAAGAACATCAATAATATCCTCATTAGATAATACTCCATCCCCTTCTGTTTCTGTTCTACCTACCCGTGTATTAAACTTCATCCTTCCCACAGCAGATAAATCGTACCTATCTGATGATTGGAATAAGTTTACAAATAATTGTGATGCAGCATCTTTAGTAGGTGGCTCACCAGGACGCATCATTCTATAAATTTCAATCAGCGCGGTATCTTGGTCTACTGTAGGGTCTATATCAAGCGTGTTACAAATAAATGGTCCACGATCTAATTCATTAGTATGAAGTATTTCAAATTTTTTCAAATTAGACTCAAGGATTGTTTCGACTAACTCTTGTGTTATCTGCTGGTTACAAGAAAGAATAACTTCTCCTGTACTTTGATCTATTACATCATTACAAATTCTTTTACCCCATAAGAATTCTGGAGGCACTTGAAAACTTTTCATTTTTGATGTCTTTGCAGACTCAATATGTCTCATAGTAATTCTTTTTCCTTTAGGGACAATTACTTTGCTTTTATGTTTAATATCAAAAGCAGCTATGCTTCCTTTTAAATCATTAAGTTTTTGGTTTATGAAAAAACTACCCTTCTCAATTGTGATAGTGTTGTTTTCATAAAATAAGTCTAATATTTGTTTGGTATTATAACCGAGGGCTCTCAGTATAATTGTAGACGCTATCTTTCTTCTTCTATCTATTCTTGCAAAAACAATATCTTTTTGATCAAACTCAAAGTCTAACCACGAACCACGGTATGGTATTACTCTTGCTGAAAATAGTAATTTACCAGACGAATGCGTTTTGCCACGATCGTGATCAAAGAATACACCTGGTGATCTGTGTAATTGCGATACAACAACTCTTTCTGTTCCATTTATAATAAAAGTTCCAAACTTTGTCATAATTGGCATATCACCTAAAAAAACTTCTTTATTTTCAAAAATTTCTAGTTGTCCTGATGATTTAGGGTCAATATTAATTGAGAGTTTAAGATCTACTTTTAGAGGAACAGAATAACTCTTACCGGTGATACGACATTCTTCTTCAGTATATTCCTCTTTGCCAAGCTTAAAGCCTGTATATTCAAGTTTGCAGTTATTAGCATAGTCATAGATTGGAAAAACAGATTTAAATACATCATCTAGTCCAGAATTAGAAAAATCAATTATACCTTTTGAGGTTTTGCCTAAGAATTGATTGTAAGACAAGACTTGTAATTCTATTAAATTCGGTATCGGTAATACATCCCCTAATTTACCAAAACTTTTTCTAATTCTTTTCTTTGCTGTGTAACTATATTTCATCAACATTTTTCCTTTGGAACACGCCAAATAGTTAGTAAATAATTTACTAAATTAATATTTTTTATAATGCGTTATGCAAGTTTATTATTTAAGCTCAACAGTTGCGCCTGCTTCTTCTAATTGTTTTTTAAATTCATCTGCATCTTTTTTAGAGACACCTTCTTTTAAAATACAAGGTGCTGCCTCAACCTTTTCTTTAGCTTCTTTCAGGCCTAATCCTGTAACTGCCCTAGCTGCTTTAATAACTGCAACTTTATTACCGCCAAAGCTTTCTAAAGAAATATCAAATTCTGATTTTTCTTCTACTGCTGCTTCACCACCACCTGCTGCTGCTGGAGCTGCTGGAGCTGCTGCTGCTGCTGCTGCTTTTACACCAAATTTTTCTTCCATTTCAGAAATTAAATCAACCACTTCCATTACAGTCATGTTAGATATAGTATCTAAAATTTTATCATTTGTTCCCGCCATCTTATCTTCTCCTATTGAATTTAGTTGTTAATTCTTTGTTGTTTTTACTGCATCAAGTGTACGAACCATTTTGGTTGGCACTGCAGTCATTGTTGCCATTAATTTTTGAACTGGTGCCTGCATTATGGACATCAGCATTGATATTGCCTCTTCATAAGTTGGTAAAGATGCTAATTTTTTAATTTCAGATAAATCTAATTCCTTACCTTTATAAGCGAGAGTTTTTAGCTCAATATTTTCATTACTATCTATGAATTTTTTAACTAGCTTAGCAAATTCACCTGGATTATCACTAGCAGTTGCTAATATTTGTGGCCCAGTCACTTTTTCACCAAGAACAGCATAGTCTGATTCCTTTAGGGCCATCTTTAACATATTATTCTTGACTATTTTAATATAAATACCAGGAGTTCTAGCTATTTTTCTGAATTCATTCAACTGATTAGCAGATAATCCACGATAATCAGCAGTAAGTATGGTATCTGCATTAAGTAATACATTCGATACTTCTTTAACTAATTCTTTTTTTTGCTCTAGATTTAATGGCATATCAACTTCTTCTCTCAACTGTGGATAAGTCTACCCTAATTCCTGGGCCCATTGTAGAGGATATTGTAATATTTTTCATATATTTACCTTTTGCAGTTGATGGTTTAGCTTTGTTTAAGTCTTCTATCAAGTGATATATATTCTCCTCTAGCTTAATTGGGTCAAAATCGACTTTACCAACTGTAGTGTGTATGATGCCAGCTTTGTCTGTTTTGTACCTGATTTGACCTTTTTTAGCATTTTCAACAGCTTCCGATATGTTTTTAGTGACTGTTCCCTCTTTCGGATTTGGCATTAAATTCTTAGGGCCAAGTATTCTTCCTAATGCTCCAAGTTTTTTCATGCATTCAGGTGTTGCTATAACTACATCAGCATCTAAATCTTTATTTTTTTTGATATCTTCAATTAGGTCTTCAAACCCGACAATATCTGCGCCAGCTTTAGTTGCGCTTGCGGCTTCAGGACCTTCTGCGAATACTGCAACCTTAGACACTTTTCCAATACCATGGGGTAGAGATGATGAACCGCGCACATTCTGATCTGACTTTTTTGCATCAATACCTAAATTAATACTTAGATCAACAGACTCATTAAATTTTAATTTTGGGAAGCCTTGTATAAGCTCAATTGCTTCGCTTAAAGAATACACTTTAAGTTCTTCAATTTTTTCCATAATTGCTTTTTTTCTTTTAGTATTTTGCATTATTCTACCTCTATACCCATGCTTCTCGCAGTACCAGAAATAATTTTGACAGCTTGATCCATTTCAGCTGCATTTAAATCGCCCTCTTTTTGTTTAACTATTTCTTCTAATTGTTTTCTTGTGACTTTCCCGACTTTATTACTTTGAGGAGTTGCACTGCCTTTTTCTATCCCCGCTGCCTTCTTAAGTAAAATTGAAGCAGGTGTAGATTTAACAATAAAATCAAATGACCGATCTTTATATACATTTATCACAACCGGAAGAGCTAATCCTTTCTCTATATCTTTTGTTTTATCGTTAAATTGTTTGCAAAAATCTTGGATATTTAGGCCATGTTGCCCAAGAGCTGGTCCTACTGGAGGAGCTGGATTTGCACTTCCTGCCGGAACCTGTAATTTCACTTGTGTTTCTAATTCTTTTGCCATAACTTTATCCTTTCTCAACCTGAGTTAATGATAGTTCAATAGGTGTTGGTTTTCCAAATACTAATACCGATACTTTCAACCTATTTTTATCAAAATCAACTTTCTCTACAACTCCATTGAAATCATTAAATGGTCCATCTATTATCCTGACTACCTCTCCAGGCTCAAACATCACTTTTGGTTTTGGCCTATCAACACCATCTTGCATGGACTGAATTAAGTTCTGAGCCTCACTTTCTCCGAGAGGAATAGGTTTGTCACCTGTGCCGCCCACAAAACCAAGAACCTTAGGTGAATTTTTTACCATATGCCAGGTGTCATCATTCAAATCCATCTTTATCATTACATATCCGGGAAAATACTTTCTTTCTGTTCTTTTTTTTTGTCCTTCTTTAATTTCCAAAACTTCTTCTGTTGGAACTAATATTTCTCCAAAAGATTTTTCTAAACCCTCTCTTTTAATAGTATCTTCGAGAGTTTGTTTGACTTTATTTTCAAAACCAGAAAAAGCTTGTAGTACATACCATTTCATTTCCATCTTACCTGACTCCATACAATGTTCCTATTGCCCATGCCAACAACATATCTAACAGCCATAGTAAAATTCCAATAATAACGACAATAACAATTACCCCTAATGCTGTCTGAGTTGTTTCTTGTTTCGTCGGCCATGTAACCTTTTTTAATTCTATTTTAGAGTCTAGTACATATGTATAAACTGTTTTGCCAAACGTCGTTTGATACATAATGTACCCTGATAATCCAAGCACGCCAAAGAGTGCCAAAACGCGATAAAATAACCGTATTTCTGAGAAATAATAAAACGCAACTATGCTAATCAACAGTAAGCTGACTGTTAGTAACATAAAAGCAGTATCATTATTACTCTCTATATTCTTCGACTCAACCATGGTAAATTTATCCTACTTATTCAGGCCAGGAGGGACTCGAACCCCCAACCTACGGTTTTGGAGACCGTTGCTCTACCAATTGAACTACTGGCCTAATTTCTAATTATGTTAAATCCGACAATTAACCAGTTTACTCAGTTATTTTAGCAACAACTCCAGCGCCTACGGTTTTACCACCCTCTCGAATCGCAAATTTTAAACCTTCTTCCATGGCAATCGGAGTAATTAGCTCAACTTTAATTTTGACATTATCTCCAGGCATTACCATTTCCACATCTTTAGGTAACTCAATCGCTCCAGTTACATCGGTTGTACGGAAATAGAATTGTGGTCTATAGTTTGCAAAAAATGGAGTGTGTCTGCCACCTTCATCTTTTGATAAAACATAGATTTCGCATTCAAATTTAGTATGAGGTGTAATTGAGCCAGGAAGACAGAGTACTTGTCCGCGCTCAACTTCTTCACGCTTGGTGCCACGTAACAATACACCAACATTGTCACCTGCTTGACCTTTGTCTAATAATTTTCTAAACATTTCAACACCGGTACAAGTTGTTTTTGCTGTATCTCGGATACCAACAATCTCAATCTCATCTCCTACGTTTACAGCACCTCTTTCAATTCTACCGGTTACCACAGTACCTCTACCAGAAATCGAAAATACATCCTCGATAGGCATTATAAATTTACCATCAATTGGTCTTTCAGGCATTGGGATATGTTCATCCATTGCAGCAATTAATTTTTCAATCGATGGAACACCAATGTCAGATGTATCTCCTTCGATAGCTTTTAATGCTGATCCTTTAATTATTGGTGTGTCATCACCAGGGAATTCATATTTATTTAATAGCTCTCTGATTTCCATTTCTACAAGATCTACTAGTTCTGCATCATCTACTTGATCTGCTTTGTTTAAATAGACAACTATGTGGGGCACACCAACTTGTCTCGCTAAGAGAATGTGTTCTCGAGTTTGTGGCATTGGTCCATCCGCTGCAGAACACACAAGAACAGCTCCATCCATTTGTGCCGCACCAGTTATCATGTTTTTTACATAGTCAGCATGTCCAGGACAGTCTACATGCGCATAGTGTCTATTCTCAGACTCATATTCTACATGTGCTGTGGCAATAGTTATTCCTCTAGCTTTTTCTTCAGGTGCATTATCTATTTGATCATATGCTTTAAAATCACCACCATGCTTTTCACCCATAACCTTGGTTAAAGCAGCTGTTAGTGTTGTTTTTCCATGATCTACGTGTCCTATGGTACCTACGTTTACATGGTCCTTATTTCGTTCGAATTTTTCCTTTGACATTGTTAAACCCCAGTTAGTAATTACAGTTTTCAAGTAGAGCAATGATAAACTACTTTTTCTTGCAAATACACAAATATTTCACTAAATTTCGATAGAAATCATGAAAATATGAGCATGATCTTAATTAAGGCTCTTCAGGGCCTCAAAGCAGAGTCTACACAAGGGGAGGTTCCTAAGGTTTTTGAGCCCATAACCGGATTTGAACCGGTGACCTCTTCCTTACCAAGGAAGTGCTCTACCGACTGAGCTATATGGGCATCTAATATATTTGAACGATAAAACCATGAATTTTTCTAAAACTTTATCCCAAGTCTTTTTAGCATTTTTTTTTCCATTTGCCAAAAATATGTAAATTGTCCAAACAGAGTCCCAACGATAATTAATAGTATTTGGTAAACAGGTATAAGAAGCAAAATTCTTAAGGTCCAGTATAAGAATGAATTTAAAGCGTTCAATCCAATAATATCTATTATTATTCCAGCAAAATATACAGATGCTGTCCCCGTAACTGCAAAAACTATATTAACTATTACTAACTGGATATTTGATTCAACTTTAAATAACTTTCTTATTTTTTGCATAATGATAACTTTTCTCTGAGCGGGTAGCGGGAATCGAACCCGCATCATCAGCTTGGAAGGCTGAGGTTCTACCATTGTACCATACCCGCATCATGCGAACTATTTGGAGG
>MDSV01150167.1_pt1 | contig 14073 bp, 22 predicted proteins | sample 810851 | NCBI WGS metagenome assembly MDSV01 (sample SAMN05326640, study PRJNA326480) | marine metagenome | isolation source: seawater | place: Atlantic Ocean: North East | collected 2012 | reverse complement strand
TAGATACACATACACTAAAGACCAAATCGTATTTGAGAGGAGCTGAACATGGGGTTGGAATATAAAGATCGTAGCAACATTTACAATGACACCGATCATGTTAGTAGTGCCGTGACCGCTGTGGTTAAGCGTAGCTTGGACAGGTGGTCGAAAGAACATTACAACGTTTGGGACAACATGGAAGATGGTGAGCCTAAGGGTTGGCGTAATGATTACACGAGGTACTGTAAACATGGCACGAACATAGGACACCCATATGGACCTGATCTAATGTGCGGCCCGTGTGAGGACGGCATGTCTAATCGTGAGTATGAATTACGGGTAGCTGTTGAGTACTTGGATGACATGGTGAATGAGTACCAGTTGTTAGTACAGGATTTAGTGATGCACCTGCCGAGAGGGGCATTCGATAACGCAAGAATAAAACGTGACACGGCGGTGTCAATTATGGAGGGAGAGTAATGTACCAAATAGTATTAGAGAAAGCACAGGAAATAGAGGACTACTGCGAGGACCATATCGTAGATTACTTAGAGACTCTAGACCCTGAAAGCGTTGAGGATATTGATTACTCAGACGCACATCATGAACTGTTTAATACACAGTACTACGTCATAGGAACTTATGATGCTACCCAATGGCTAGGTACTCTGGCCTTTGATGCGATAGCCTTTATCACTGACTATGAACAGGAGAATTTCGGGGAGATCTTTACCGATCTGTCTAGACCTGAAGCTGTCGTGAACATGGCCGCTTACATTATCGGCGAGCAAGTACTGCCTACAGTTATTGACAGCCACGTGTCAAGATTAGGGCTAGAGTAATGCCAGCTATTAATGTGCCAACTGTGACGGGCCTGCCCCCTTACGGGATTTTAACATCCCCTCCTTCATTCCCGTATAAAGGGGGGTGGGCCTGTCACAGTTGGCACATTAATAGTTTTAGTTCTTATTCTCTATATAATATAAAGGGTTTACTAGGTAGATGGGGTGTCACATCGCCCGTCACAGAGGCGGCACACTCGTCACGATTTGACACGTGTGCTATCATATACCATATGGATAGTTATGAAGTTCACCCGACATGGATGATGACCAGCGTGCCGTTGTTTACTGGTACGTTAGCTGAGTGTCAGTCCTTCTGTTACAAGAACATCATAACGTTCAAAGAAATAACAAATGATTATCCGTTCCGCTTAAAGATAGGAGAAAAATATGGGGCGAAAGAAAAGCAGTAAAGTTGACAGACCTGTGTCACCTTATGAGATGACATGGGATGAGGTTGAGTCGCTGTCCTTAGATGGCAAGCGCTACCCGTTACAGTACGGGCGCTTGTTTAAGGTGCAGCAGCAACGAGGTTGGTTTAGGGTGCATAAGATTTACCAGAATAAGCAAGACCCTAATCATTACGAGGTGCACGCATGGTGGAGAGATAAGAAACTGTTTACACAGGGTCGGGCCATGTGGCGTTTCATTAGACCGGAACAAATAAAACATATAACAGGAACACTGGAAGGAGTGTGACATGAAGTTGTCAAGTGAGTTTAACCTTAAAGAGGTAGAGCAATGTATTGATTTTGTGAAGTGGGTCGCTGCACATACTAACGGTGAGTGGGAAGAGAAGCCACTGGACTGGGACACTAAGCGAAACGGTGACTGGGACTGCCCTCTTACTAGGGACGAGTACGTAGTAGAGCGTGCTAAGAATATTATTGAAGCGGCGAGAGCGCTGGTCGTGTTTCCGATTTGGGATTACGATGATGAGAATGAGGTGGTGTACCAATGAGTGATTACTGGACAGACAAACTAATATACGAGCGTCGCATGGAGCGGGCTTTCGGCAAAGAATTTACGAGCAGCAGAAAGCTCGCACCCATAGCCGATAAAGAACTAGAATCGACACCGGATGAAGGGGAGATTGTAAAGCCATGACCGACCCCAAACCATTTGAGACAGACAACCCACACTTAAAGGGATTGTACGATGTGGTTAACACGATCACTCTTCGGCACACCCCACGACCTTGTGATGTGGAAGATGACAACGACGTGTCAGAAAAGTTACAGGAATAATTAGATGTCTTATAATCATCCGTTAGAATCTGGGTGTATGGATAATAGTACGCCTGCTTATTTTTTTCCGATTGATCGAGTTCCTACACCGTTCATTACGCCTATGTCTGACAATCCGTTTCTAAGTTTCGTCATGCCTATTGACAACGATGTGTCAAGTGTAGCCCACATGGACCAAGCTGCTGCACAGTGGCGGGAGCTGTTCCCTGATGCGACTGTTAGGGAGACGTTTATGTTTATGGCTGGCGTTCTTGCCATGTTTTATTGGGCAGAGTATCGTATGGCTGAAGACCCGTACGGTATTATGCTGTCAACTGTTGACGTGTTGGACATGGCTGAAGAGGATGCGATGAGGCTGTGCTCTCAGGCATGGGAAGTTTTCAGAAGGCAACGTGATGAAGAGGAGTAGCTGGCTTGAGAAGGCGAAGTGTAACAGCCCTGATTATTCTACGGAAATGTTTTTCTCTCCTGAGAATAAGAGGATGCGTCAAAGACAAGCTGACAGGGCGCTGTCAATTTGTGAGCAATGCGATGTGGTAGATGAGTGCGCTCAGGATTTAGTGAACGTCAGTAATTTTAATCGTGATGTGTACCCGTATCATGTACGGGCGGGTCGGCGGCTATGGGTTAAAGAAGATGTGTTGACGTTGCCGTTACCTGAGGCGAGTTGACGTGAGCGGTCAGGGTAGGGGCGTGATGTCGTTAGGGGAAGGCACGCAGAAACGTGAGATGGTGTTGACATTGCTACGTCAAGGCCACACACGAGGCGAAGCAGCGGAGTTAGCTGGCGTGCACAGGGCTACGCTGTGGCGGCAGTTGAGGCGTGACCCTGAGTTCCTTGATGATGTGGTAGCTGCAGAACAAGAAGCCCTTGACCCTAAGTTTCTTTTATTAGAGGAGTGGATTAATGACGATGAGCTGTCAATAAAAGAGAGGCACCAAATGTTGAGAACTTTTTTGCAGTACAAACACATGGATCAGAAAAATGATGTTACAATTAAGCACCAGCACACTCACGAACTGGCGGTGGGGGGCGACCAATTAGGTAGGGTGCTAGAGTTACAGCAAGAATTAGAGCAGCGTGCTTTAACTACAAGCGACGCTATTATTATAGAGGTAGAAGATGACGAAGATAATTAACAAAGCACATGAAGCGACCGACAGGGCACAGGTAGTAGCTAAGGCTGCTGTCACTTGGATAACTGCGGTGGTGGCTGTGTTGCAATACGTATTAACACAAGATGTCATACTGGATTACCCCGTTGTGGTGCAGTATATCGGTCAGGCTGTCACGTTGCTTGGTGGTGTAGTAGCTATCATTCGTCGTGTCACTCCGGTTGATAAAGATAATCGTGGCATAATGACCTACTAGAAAGAACCGTTCCCCTTGATACCTAAATTAGATTTAAACTTAGTTGGCTCAAACGACCCAGTTAAAGACCCTATGTTCTTTAACCATTGGCTGTTAGAGAAGCTAGAATACAACGAGCCTATTGCTATTGACACGGAGACGTGCGGCTTAGAGTGGTGGAGGCCAAACTTCACCCGCCTTGTGCAGTTCGGTGACAAGCAGGAAGGCTGGGCTATACCTGTTAGCTGGTTCCCTAGATTAGTTGACTACGCAATGTCAAAGATTAAGGACAGTGGCGTGCCTGTTGTGATGCACAATGCAAAGTTTGATATGCACGCTTTAGAGTCAGATGGTTTTCCTGTACCTAATTGGGAACAGGTGCACGACACTATGATTCTGCACCACCTTGCCACCCCTCACAAGAGTCACGCTTTGAAAGCGATAGGTCGTGAGTTGTTAGGGGAGTGGGCGACGCTAGGCCAAGACACTTTGAAGGAAGAGATGCGGCGTAACAAGTGGGACTGGTCTACTGTGCCGGTAGACAATGAGTACTACTGGGCGTATGGTGTGATGGACACTATCCTTACCCGTAAAATATTTGACGAGTTGAAGGATGACAGTGAGGCGTACGCACGTGAGATGGCGTACACACGGGTGATGTATGGTGCGGAGAAACGTGGCTTGTTGATAGACGATGTGTACTGTCGTAATCTTCGAGACGAGTGGCTGTTGACTATGGAAAACTTAGCGTTGTGCTTGCATGATGCTGGCATAGATAACCCTAGTAGCGGCCCACAGGTTGAGGCTGCGCTACGTGAGTTGGGTTGGAGGCCGGAAGATTTTACAGATACAGGTAAGGCACAGCTAGATAAGGTTGTGCTTAACCGTTTAGCTGATACGACAGGGCAGATAGGTACCCACGCTAGGCAGTTGATGGAGTACCGGAGATTACGTAAGTGGACATCCACTTACCTTGACACATTTCTGTCAAGTCAAGATTTGGAGGGGAGGGTCCACCCATCTATACGCACAATGGGCGCACGTACGGGCAGGAGTAGTGTTACGGACCCTCCTCTTCAGACTCTACCCCATACCCCTCACATACGTAGGGCTGTGGTGCCTAGTGAGGGTAATGTTTTGTGTACCGCAGATTACAGTGGTCAGGAGTATAGGATACTTGCTTCGTATAGTGGGGATGAGGCGTGGCTGCATGAGTTTAAGTACGGTGTGGGTGACCCGCATACGATGGTTGCTGACATGTTGGACATACGCCGTGACCAAGCCAAGACATTTAACTTTGCTATGGTGTACGGTGCTGGCCCTAGAAAATTAGCTGAGGGTACGGGGTTATCTGAAGCGGAGGTTAAGGGGTTCCTTAACCACTACAAGCAGAGGTTCCCGTTGATTAATGTGTTCTTGGCGAACGTTGAGAGCGTGGGCAAGGCACGTCTAACCTCTGAAGGGGAACCGTACGTTGAGACACGGGGAGGGCGCAAGGTTGTTGCGAACCCTGACCAGCTATATGCCTTAACAAACTATTTGATACAGGGGTCGGGAGCTGACGTGTTGAAGAAAGCCACGTGTGATTTAGAAGCAGCAGGTTTATCTGATTACATACTGTTACCTGTCCATGATGAGTTGCTCTTTGAGTTTCCTGATGATGAGTATGATTCTTTAAGTAAAGAAGTGGAGAGTGTTATGACTAATGAGAGTTGGTTTGATGTCCCTATTGTGGCGCAAGCCGAAGGGCCATATAAAAATTGGGGGGAGAAGTATGAAAATGTTTGACAGGCTACCGTCAGATTCTGAAATACTGGTGTCGTTAGATGTTGGTAAAGTTACTGGAGCTGCTGTTTGGATTCATAGTTTGCCTACGGAAATAACGACTTCGGAAATTCCTAGTCGATATGAGGTTAGGGATTTTGTTAAGGGCATATATGAAAGTGACTACAAGATGTCAATAGCGTGTGAGAATTTTGTTATCTCTCAGCGCACGATTAAGACAGCCCAAGATCACAATGCTTTACGGCTAATAGGCTGGTTAGATTTGTGGTGTGAGGAGAATGGTGTGTCATTTACATTGCGTAATGCGGCGGCAGCTAAGTCTTTTGCGACAGACGATAAGCTCAAAGCGCTACACTGGTACGCTGCTACTAAGGACGGCCACGCTAATGACGCTGTTCGTCATGCTTTGATTGAGATACGGGCATCGTACCCTGAGATTTTTAATACCCAGTTGCTGCCTTCGATAGCTAAAGCGATTCTTAAATGATACGGCTTCAGGTCGCAGGCGACAAGATGGTGATAGACGCACAGCCGCATGACCGGCACATACTGAAAGCGGTTACTGGCACACGGTACATGAAGAGTCGTAATGTTTGGGAAGCTCCGGTGTCGTTGGTTCAGTTCGCAGCTATACGTGGCATGGCGGGTACGAACTTATCGGTAGCTGATAGTGCGACAAGGGCCGAGAAACGGTTAGAGATGTTAGCTAATAAGCAGGAGGAGGCGAGGAAAGATCATAGCTTGATTGAACTGGAACCTAATTTGTACCCGTTTCAGAATGCTGGCGTAAGATTTCTTGGCAAAGGCAAACAGGTTTTGTTAGCTGATGAGATGGGAACTGGAAAGACTGTCCAAGCTCTTGTCACAATTAGATTACTTAACGCCTTCCCCTTGCTGGTAGTGTGCACTAACTCTATGAAGCACAAGTGGGCTGAAGAAATAGAGAAGTGGACAAACGCTACCCCTGTGGTGGTGGGTGGCACAGCCGCCCAGAGGAAGAAAGCTATAGCCAGCACACAAGATATTGTCGGGGACTATGCGGTTATTATTAACTATGAATCTTTACGTCTGCATTCTAAGATGGCACCGTTCGGTAACACAGTTTTATCTGAGAAGGAATCCTCGCTTAAAGAATTGAATTATATTAACTGGGCAACTGTGATAGCTGACGAGGTGCATCGTGCTAAGGAACCTAAGGCCAAGCAAACACGTGCTTTGTGGGGTGTGAGTGCTGATGTTAAGTACAGATTTGGTTTGACCGGCACACCTATAATGAATAATCCTGACGATTTGTGGTCAATTATGAGGTTTGTTTGCCCTGAAGAGTGGTCTTCTAGGTCACGGTTTAGAAGTAGATATTGTAATGTGCAGGCTGGCTGGCATGGAGGGCTTGAGAATCGTGGCTTGTTGTCCAACCGGATAAAAGAACTTGATAAATTTTTACAGCCTCGTATGATTAGGCGCACTAAGAAAGAGGTGCTGCCTCAACTCCCTGAAAAAACACACACTGTGTTGCGTGTGCCTATGACAGATAAGCAAAGCAAGGCGTATCGGGACATGCTTAATCATATGATGGCAGAAGTAGACGGGGGGTTTCTGGTTTCATCCGACCCGCTATCATCGTTAGGCCGGTTAAGGTATCTTGCTTCTGCTTTTGCTGAAGTAGAGGACGGGCAAGTAGTAGCGTTGAAAGCCCCAAGCAATAAGCTAATAGCCATTGAAGGGATTTTAGAAGAAGGCGGCACACCTATTGTAGTGTACGCAGAAAGCAGAAAGCTAATAGAATTTCTTGACTCCGAATTGTCAAAGTCTTACAAGACAGGTTTGATTACGGGCAAACAATCTTCTCAAGAAAGAAATACTAATATCGAGTTGTTTCAAGACGGAGGGCTAGATATAATTTTAGCTACTACAGGAGCGGGTGCGGAAGGAATTACGTTGACTAAAGCTAGTCGTTTAGTTGTGGCACAAGAAAGCTGGAGCAACACAGCGAACAAGCAAGCCCATGACCGCATACATCGTATCGGGCAGGAAAATAAAGTAGAGATCATTACCCTTATAGCCAAAGCAACCATAGATGAGACGGTTCACATGGTGTGCGGGGAGAAAGAAATACAATTACAAAGATTAGTGCGTGATCCAGAATGGTTTAAACGTGCAATGGTAGGTGACGTATGAATATAAAGCCAATAGCTCACGGGACATGGCAAGGGTACAAGCAAGAGCTGTACCGAAACATGTCTACATGCTCCGCTTGTAGGGAAGCGTGGAAAATATATTGTTATGGAAGGAAAGAAAGAGATGAACGAAATAATAATTCGACAGTCAGCAATTAAAAGATGGCTTCGTTGCCGGAGAGCAGCGTACTGGCAGTACACTGAAAACTGGACAAAGCCTACGGAGGACAAGGACGTGCGTGGTTTAGGTACGCATTTTCATGGGCTTCTAGCTGAGTACTATGGTGGGGGCAAGTCACCTGAGCTAGACCACAAGTTCAACCCTGATGATGTGGCCACTTCGCAAATAATGTATGACACCTACGTGTCAGAGATGGAAGAAGAAGGTCTAGATGTAGGGCAAGAGACAGTATCCGTAGAGCAGCGATTGTTCTCTGCCCCTATTGGCATAACAGCAGACACGTTCTATCGGGTGTCTTGTCAAGTAGATCAGGTATACAAAGACACAGGGCTTTACGGGTCACCTCTTATAGGGAGAGATCATAAAACTTCTGCAGCTTTCTTTAACACAGCAGAAAATGATTTTCAATTAATGACCTACGCTATGGTGCTGCACGACAACGAGTACTTTGTTGACTACATGGAGCACAACATAGTTAAACGTAACAAACGAACAGGCAGAGCTAAGCCGCCGTACACACAACGTAATAGAATACGGGTAACAAAAGAAGCAATGGAAGAGTGGCGCAAGTATATTAAGGTGATACTCACAGAGCATTTGCTAGCGCACACGATTGCTAAAGATGTTAGCGACAAGTACCTGTATCCCACCCCTGATAATACTTGTTCGTGGGGTTGTGATTTTGTAGACGTATGTAGTATGGTGGAGCAAGGCGAGGATTACACCGCCGTACTTGAAACCGAGTACCAAATAAGAGAGGAAGAACCTCATGGCAATTAAGAAAGATTACCGCCGTATAAGCATGTTTATACACGGCTGGTGGGGAGCAGGAAAGTCTTGGCTATCAGCCACAGCTCCAGCACCACGCTTAGTGTTAGACACTGAAGGTGGTTACCATGACACAGAAGGTAAACACATCTTGTGGAACCCACGAGATCCGCTGCCACAAGAACTTGACAGAGAAACGTCAGTTATTGTAGACGTGCACGAGTGGTCAGTAGTCGAAGACGTGATGAATATTCTAAGATCAGGCGATCATCCGTTTGAAACTATTATTATTGATAGCGTACATGAGCTACAAGATCAGCTAAAGAGAGTAGTGGCCAGCCCTGATGGGCAGTATGACCCCAACGCTGTGTTTCAGCACCAAGCATGGGGCAGACTAAAGAACAACATGGGGCTACTGTTCCGTGAACTTAGAGACTTTACTCGCCCAACGTCAGCGAAACGTGTTAACGTTGTGCTAGTCTGCGGAAGTGACGATGAACTTATACCACATAAGCCCCTACTAGAAGGTGGCTCACGTAAAGTGGTGACAGGGTTCTATGATATAGTAGGGTACCTACGAACAGCTAGGGACGAGAAGCAGCAGGAAGTACGTGTGTTGCAGATTACTCCTAACGCCTCAGCAGTAGCTAAGTGCAGGCTGCATAATTTACAGGTTACTTACGGGTCGGAGATAGTTAACCCAGATATTCGTAAAATGATTACAGTAGTTAACAAGCCTAAGGAGGCACAGGATGAATAAGACTGAGGACGAAATATCAATAGTACAGGGAGAAGAACTAGCTAAACTGCTAGAGGACGCTCCCGTTATGGTACCTGCCATAATGGTTGGTGCGTATGTAGGTAAGGGACCGAATGAGAACTTTCCACAGTTAGGAGAGGTCTGCACATTAGAGGCTATACTACAAGTCAAAGGTGTTGGCTTAGCAGTAATGCCGTTTGTATTAGATTTAGCACTAGCGGAATCGCTGGGCCTAAAAGAAAACCCAACCATAGAGGAAGGAAAATAATGGGAATATCATTAAGAGACCTGCATGAGCAGGCACAAAAAGAAGGGCTTTCCGATTTCAGCGGAGAACGCTGGGAGCCTAAAGAAGGAGAGACCTATAACATTACGGCTAGCATGGTGCGTAGTAGTTTAACGAGGAGCGACCTACCTAGATGGGGAGTTATGTTCCGTGTAGTTGACGGCGCTGATGAGGGCAAAACCTTTTGGGATAACTGGAATCTAACGAACCAGTACCCGAAGATAGATGCAAAGACATTTCACTATCTAGATTTAATTGGTTTAAGTATTGATGTTCTAGACCAAGATGACCTATCTGACGAGCAACTGTCAGAAATAGTTGTGCAACATCGTGCTGTTGTTAAAGTAAAAGCCAATTACAAACAGGACAAGAATGACTCTGCTAAGCTCTGGCCAGACCACAGGTACGAAGCAAGCGAAAGCGGCAATAAAGTTGTTTCTTCTACTGATGCTCCTGTTATTGAAGATGATTTTAATTTTTAATTCGTATGGAGCTACCTGATTTACGGCATAGGTTATCGATACCTTATGTCATGGAGCAATACGGGCAGCACCCTGTAGAGAAAACAGAGTCCCGATTAAAATACCACAACCCTTTTAGAGTTGACAATAACCCGTCACTTGATGTCTGGTATGACAAAGAAAAAGGTTGGCGGTGGGGCGACTTTGCGGAAGGTACGCAAGGCAGCAGTATTGATTTAGTAAAACGATTTGACACGCTTTCAGATAGAGAAGCAATAGACAAGTCTTATGAACTATTACTAAAGCAGCGTGCTGAGCGCTACGAAGGCCCAGTATTATCAGAAGTCAAAAAGGAATTTGACTACCAATCAGCTAAAGACAGATTAAACAGGGGGCGTGCTAACGCTGTAAATGCAGTAAACAAAATGCTATGGCGTATGATGTCCACGCACCCTGCTGTTGCCCACCTTAACGCTGAAGAATTAGTTAGGGAATGGCGACTATCTTCTGATGGAGATGATGTTCTTATACCGTACATGGACCACGAAGGTGTGGTAGGGTATAAAATTCGCAAGGCAGATGGCACCAAGCTAAACGCTAAAGGTGCTAGTCTTGTATTATACGGTTTGTGGAAACTAAAGAGTGAGGCCACAAACTTAGACCAGTCAGTGATTCTCTGCGAAGGGGAAACGGATTGTTGGGCTGCTCAGGCGCACCTGCCCTCCTTCCAAATAATTGGTGTGGCCGGAGTAGGGCACCAACCCGAAAAACTCGGCGCAGAGGCACTGGCTGGTCGTACAGTTTACTTAGCATTTGATGGTGACGAAGCAGGACGAGGCGCTTTAAGTAAGTGGAATCGGTATCTTAGCGTTCTAGGGTGTAAAGTTTTTAACATACCTATGCCGGATGGCGCTGACATAGCAAGTATGACACCGGAAGAAGTAGCTTCTTTGCCTTCAAGAGCAGTCGTACAGATGCCAGCTCCAGAAGGATTTAGGCGTGACGGTTCTAGGTACGTTAAGACACGGGGAGAAAATGACACTCCTGTGTCAAATTGGAGTTTGCTTTTAGATAAACGTTTAGTGGGGGACAATGGGGAGGAGGCATTTGAAGGTGTGCTCCTACCCACGTCAAAGAGAGTGGTGATACCAGCGGAGTCGCTGGTGTCACGCTCTACTTTAGTCCGCTGGTGCATAGCTAATCAGGTAGCGTGGACAGGGAACGCCCAAGATCACGACAAGCTGCTTCAATCACTACAACACGAAAGTTTCTTAGTGCCCGCAGGACGTATGACTAGCAGGGTAGGTTACCATGACGGCGATATAGTGTGGCATGACGGACATATAGGTACAGATTCGTGGACTTACGTGCCTCCTGTTAATGACATTGACGTGGCTTCAATGCTTAGCGTAAAGCAATCACCTGTAAATGCAGCTTCAGTTGTTTACGGTTTATTAGAAATGTACGATTCTAGTATAATGACCCCGTTTCTAGCATGGCTGTCGCTAACTTCCATACGCCCATTGTTTAAACAGTTCCCTTCTTTAGTAGTTTCAGGCGCTTCAGGCACAGGGAAGACTACATTAGTAGAGAAAACTTTAGAAGCGTTTTGTGGCAGCAGGTTAAACGCAACACTGACTAACACGACAGCCCATGCAGTAGCTAGTTTCTTTGGGGCTAGTAATGCTTTCCCTGTTTGGTTCGATGAATACCGTTTTGGTGCAAGGCAAGACGCAAAGCAGCAACTAGATCAAATGCTTAGAGATGCCTACACTGGGCAGAAAAGCCAGAAGGGTGGGGCGTTTGAGAACAGGCAACGACTTATGGCGTATTCAAGTGACGTGCCAGTAGTTGTGTCAGGAGAGGACAGCGTAATAGAGACAAGCCTAACTGATAGATCTGTACTGTTGAGACTAACCAAAGGCGGCAAAGGAAAACTTGACACAATAATGTCAATAAATACTGAAGGGTTTGCTCACGAATACCTGACATGGGTAGCCTCATCTAAGCACAACCCCACAGTTGTGCCGTACGGGAGCGCTGTACTTAACGATAGGCAACGCTATAACCTAGGGTTCTTAAATCTGGGTTGGGGGTATCTGGAAGATTTCCTACACGACATAAGCCCACAGCTAGAGATGCCTAGTCTGGACCTTAGCTTAGTAGCAGCTAAAGCAGCCACAGCAGCAGACGAAAACCCTATAATGGACGCTGTGCTGTGGGCACTAGAATCAGGGTCAGGCTGCGTATGGCAAGACGACGACAATAATATTTGCATATCTGCGGATTCCTTATTAATAGAAGTACGTAAAGCTGGCACATTTACTTTGCCGGTCACTAACACACGTGGCCTTAAAGACTACCTTATTGACGTTTACGACGCTGTTGAAAAACGTAGACGATTTGCTGGCAAACAAGTACGTGTATTAGAACTATCGTATGATACACTAGATACGTGAGCAGATTAAAAAACTTTATCAACCGCTTTTCTTGGGATGCAAGAGCCGCAAAGAGAGCGTACAACCTTCCCGTATACCCTGTCAAAGAAGTATACATACACCATTCAGTTACTGGATCTAGTAAAGAAGAAAGCACATGGCGAAACATACAGACGTACCACATGGTGCAGCGTAACTGGACAGACATAGCTTACAATTTTGGGGTTGGACAGTCGGGAAAAATTCTAGAAGGAAGAGGTTGGAGACGACAAGGCGGTGCTACAGGAGCTAAGAAAGACCGCCACTCCCTAAGTATTTGTGCAATAGGGAACTTTGAAAAAATTAAGCCGACACAGAAAATGCTTGACGCTATCGTACACTGGATACAAATAGGCATTGAACGTGGATCTATCGTGCCTGACGTTAAAATACTAGCTCACAAAGACGTACAGGCCACGCTCTGCTGTGGGAAGCATTTATATGCAAAGCTAGATTACATACGTGAATCATTAGCTACCCCAGAAAAAGAAACAAGTATTGACACTACACTGTCAAAATTAAACCAAGCACAAAAATTAATAAACCAAGCTATTGCAGAGTTAAAGGCATAGCATGGAAATGGAAGTCCTTGTTATCGTTATTGGTAGCATTATAGTGCCTTGGCTTTCATGGATTTCTAAACAACTATGGGATATTAGACAACACACTAGCGGCATAGTCGCCACGCAATTTGACCACGAACGACGCTTAGTAGAGTTAGAAGAAGTTTTACCGAGACAAATACCACGTTAGGTAGTCCATGACCGTAAAGACATTGTATCTTGACATAGAAACGTCACCTAATATTGGGTACACTTGGGGCAAATGGGACCAGAATGTAATTGAATTTATACAAGAGTGGCGGCTACTAGGCATGTGCTACATGTGGGAACACGAAACTAAAGTCAAAGACGTGTACCCTAAGAACGTGACCAAGTACGATTACCGAGACGATTATGAAATAGTGCACAAAGTGTGGAAATTATTAGACGAAGCAGAAGTCGTAATAGCCCACAACGGTGACAAGTTTGATTTAAGAAAGTTAAACGCTAGATTTGTGCAGCATAACATGGGAGCGCCGTCCCCGTATCTTACTATCGACACCCTTAAAATAGCTCGTTCAAATTTTTATTTCAACGCAAATAATCTAGATGCGTTAGCGGATCATCTTGGCCTTGGAAATAAAATTAAACATGAAGGCTTTTCTATGTGGCTAGGTTGTATGTCAGGAGATAGAAAGTCTTGGGCTAAAATGAAAAAATATAACCGGCAAGACGTGGTGCTGCTCCGTAATGTGTACCTTCGTCTACGCCCGTTTATGAGAAACCACCCAAATATGTTGACAGAAGACTGTCAAGATATAGCTTGTCCTGTTTGCGGTTCAGAAAAATTCCAGAAACGTGGAGTTAAACGTACTAAAGCTGGCATAGAGTACCAACAGTACCAGTGCTCTAACGGGCATTACTTCCGTTCTCGTAAACGTTCAAGTGTTTCAGGTCTAGTCGTTACCTAAAGACGCATACCTTTAAGAACCCCTTGGTCTGCTCCTGCATTTTCTAATGCTCCAACAACGGCATCTGCTTCAAGTCCTCTCAGCTCGTCTCTTTCTTCTTGAGTTAAATCAGGGGCGGGGGGTCGAAGTATTGAGTATGTTTCGTAGTACTCTGGAATATTGAGCACGCCTAGAGCAGTTCCTCTTTCTTTCCATTCTTCATAACCGGATACTGAGCGCAATAGTTGATCGAACAAATACTCC
>MDSV01086381.1_pt1 | contig 14073 bp, 14 predicted proteins | sample 810851 | NCBI WGS metagenome assembly MDSV01 (sample SAMN05326640, study PRJNA326480) | marine metagenome | isolation source: seawater | place: Atlantic Ocean: North East | collected 2012 | reverse complement strand
GCTCCGTGGGATAGGAGGGGAGTTTGCGTGCCCTCTACCGCAAATCGCAAATGGCGGTCCGAAAGCCTTGGAGCGGCTCAGCCGGTTCGTGGATTCCCACTGGCGGACGTAGATGTCTCGCCCCCACGTGACCCGGGTGTCACAAGTTGTAGCCGGAAGGTTACGACAAGCGAATAACCGGGGGATCAGGTCAGGCCGGGAACGGAGCAGCCCTACCTGGGGCCATGGGTGCCGTGGGGTATCGGGATGGAGAAAGCCAGTGGATTTGGTCTTCGAATACGAGTGTCCATCTTTGGCACTCCCACCTCAAATATCAAAATACACATCCCCTACCCAAGCAGGTCCTTCAATCATTGGTATATCTATTTGTGAATGGGAGGAAAACTCTTTTTCATTTAGCTTAAAAAACGATAATGCATGGGTTGTAACTGCTTTTATTTCAGTTGATTTTACAATATCTTCACAATCAACATAAGAGACTTGTCCAGAAAATTGTAATTTACTTTGTTCATGAGTGATTAAACCGACTACGTCGACAAGAAAACGATCATGAACCTCTGACTGGAAAAGGACTTCATCAAGCCACGAAACACATAGCAAGTCATAGGAATCATCATCGAGCAAAGGCGTAGCCCATGTTCCTGAATACCTTGTTATGGTATCAAGGGATTTGAGCGAATTCTGTTCTAATTGAAGGTGCTGCATCCCAAGTGTGAGTTCACGGATGAGCCTTTCCGGGGTTGTAGAAAATCCCCTAATCCCAACATCTGCTGTCGATTCAAGCAACCAATAGGACAAAACATCACCTTTGTGATATGCTCAGATTCCATGATAACTCATCAAGTCTCAGACACAAATTTTCTCGACTCAATGTAAAATTATCCATCTGGCTCATGATGACTTCACAGGCCGCATTCGCTAGATGAGCGCAATCATGTATGTCGATTCCAAGTGAGACTGCAGAGGCCACGGCTGTGCATGCTGCATCGATCAACCCGATTACTTGAAGGGGGTTCGTAAGGGTACAGGGGGTATGAAATATGTCGTCATTGGTGTAAACTGTGACCCCATCTGCACCTCCAAGAACCATCAAATGACCCCAGTGGTATTCATCCAAAAGTTTTCGAGCACAATCTGCGGAATCTTCTGCGTTAATTCTTCTTCGTACAAGTTCTAACCCTCTGGATTGGAAAATCACCCAATCAACTTCGTGGGTTCGATGAAGCCCGGTTAACTTTGGATCGTAAATAACCGGTATTTCTTTTTCCTTTGCTCGCTCGATAAGCCTCTTGGCGCCTTCGTCATTTACAACTCCATGGCCGTAATCAGAAATAATCAATACATTTGCATCATTTAGATTTTGCAGTGCCTCGTTGATCAATGCATCCAAAGTAGATGCAGGGATATCTTCTCGATTTTCTATGTCCCAGCGAAGTAGTAATTGTTCGTTATGCAATAATGAAGGTCGACTCGCAATTAATCTGTTTTTCACGGTAGTGACCTTGTTTTCAACCGATTGTATATACTTGCAATCAACACCTTCATCATTGAGAGAATCAAGGATGATTTTTCCAGCATCATCTTTACCAATGACGCCATGAAGTAAGGCATGAAGTCCCAATGATTCAAGGCCCCTGGCAACGTGAGCTGCTGCGCCAACATCATCATACCGGTTGGTTTCTTTGAGAACTGGTACTGGTGCTCTGGAGTTTAAGTCATTGGCGTATCCATGGATATATCTGTCCAACATGACATCTCCAACAAGGACCACTTTAGATTGACTCGGTTTCTCCAATTGCTTCTTCAAGTCCTGCAATCTTTCATATTGATTTGACTCTTCTTCATTCATTCCCATGTAAATTCCTCATTGGTCCATAAGATTTGCAAGCAAGGTGGCATGTTCACTTTCCGAAACATTAAGCGAAGTTCTCAATGTTCGAAGCATGGAATCCTCGTCTTTTGTAATAATGCCATCTTCCATTGCTGTAGAAAGTGTGGCTTTGTAGGTCTCCAGATGAGGAGGAAGTGCTGGTTCTGATTTGGCTACCTGGAGCAATCTTGCATGAGTTTCTTCATCAATTTTGAATGCTGATTGAAAGGTTTTTATGAGTACCATTTCATCTTCTGCGAGTTCTCCATCCATGAGTGCTTGTCTGAGCATGTCGAGATAAACCTCCTCCGGTGGTGGAGTAGTTGGGACACCCATGGCCTCTTCAGAGAGTCTTCTTGCCCGGTCGGGATGCATACCTAAAAACGAAACAACATCTGAGAGTAATTGCTGTTCATCCTTTGTAATCTTACCATCTTTCCACGCTGTTGCAAACATCTGTCTAACCAAATTCTCTCCAGCCTGAGCATCCAATGATGCCGACCCATCTGCACTTGAAACAGGAGTCACAACAGGTGTGGAATGGTAAATCAGATTTTCATCAAAGTGGGCCAAAAATTGTAGCAAAGAATTTCCTGAACTAAGCAGAGCTCCTATGGTATTTGGTGCACCTTCGTATTCGATGGTTGTATCTGTGATTCGTTTTCTTAACAATGAAGCCGCTTCTCGGCCATCTCGAGTGAGTTCATAGACTCGGCGTCTTTGTTTAGAACTTGGTACATGTCTGAGTGATGTGTCGATGTAATTATTTTTTTCAAGTCTTTTGAGGGTCCGAGGAACGTGCTTTCTTTGCACATAAACTGCTGCTGAAATGCCTGCTTGTGTAACTGCGTCTTGTGCTTCCCATTTGTTTTTTGGAAGTGGTTCTTCAACCAAGTGCAATAGTGTTCTTTCTTCAGTAGTAAGGCTGCCAAGGTACCCACTAACCATGCCCTTCGTCATAGCCAAGACGCCTAAGGTGATTACTTTCTCGGTTCCGACGCAATCAAATTCAATCGCTACTTCCCGCAACCATGGGCCGAGATGACGGTAAGTCGAAAAACAAGCCCAGATGGACAAGGTCTCTAACATTTGACCAAAACTTTCCACAAGGGCCTACGCACGTTCATGATCGTCCAAAAAAAATCCCTGGTGGTTGGTCAGTAGAGGCTCCAGTTTCGAGTCGATTATATCAGAAATCTGCGCTTGGAAAACCGCAATCAGATGAATCTATACTATTACTTGGTGAAGAGGTACTTTTTTGTCATTGGCACCGTCATATACCTCTTCCTCATGATGATTGGCTCAATGAATCCGTAAAAGAAGACCCAGAACTTCTAGCGAGAGCTACTGCCTTTGAGCAGATTCGATCCGGTGGTGAAAGATTGGTTCCAGTTCAGCATGTATCTCTCTCCTATCATTCAGATACTTGGGCCTTAAGATGGTCAAGGGAAAAGCATCCTTCGAACGCAGAGCCTGATGCTGAAGTTCGCTGGGTGAGTTTTGGTGACCCATTGGATTTGGATCATTGGATTGATTGGGCTATGCATGTTGAAAGCAAAGGCAGAACACCTGAATTGGCTTTAGTTGATGATGAATTCGAAGTCACGCTTTACCAGTTGGATATGGTCGAATTTTTGAATTCAAATCCTGTTCATTCATTGAGACATGAAGACAAGGTCTCCATGACCAGTGTAAATGGACTATGGTATACATCACAAAATATTGAAGACTGGAATGGATTAGGCATTGAACAATTCAGTGGGATTGTGTTACGAGATGAAGAATTTGCAATCATTTCTCAAGATAGATCAGATGAACAATCCCTTCTCAAACTCCTTCATTCACATGGATTAACAGTACGCTCCGGATTTCGATATGGAACAAAGTGGAGGCTATATGAGAGAAGTATGGAACATTCTCATGCTCCATGGTTGATGGATGTTGAAGAAGAGGCCCCTGAAAATTTTAGATCTCTATGTTTACTGGTCAGGCTTGCGGAAGGGGTTCACAAGCGATGGGTCTATGCTAGATTCTTGAATGGGGTTTGGCATTTCCTCAGTTTCCGAAGATGGCTGCCTGGTCGGTGATTTAATTCCAAGAATAAACCAAATGGCAAGAAGAAAAGTCATAATTGGAATGATTTTACTTGGTTGACGCCAATCATTAAGCAAGTCATCTTCAGCAGAGTGTGCTTGGAATGTTAATGGAATTTGCCATTTTTCTCCAGTATCTGTAGCAAGAACAAGATTACCTTTTGCAATCATCCCAGGTGTAAGCAAGCCATTTGGATTAATTTCGACAAGCACTTTCTCACCATTGCCCAACTGTTGTTGATTGTCTGTGGTAGCAATACGACTTATAGGGCCATCAATACCAACATACCATGTTTGTTCCCCACTCCCTTCAAATGAAATTGGAATCTCTACAATATGAGGTTCATTTGTTGGAATATCCGTACTATATGCGCGAATAATCGGTCGGTTTTGAGTGACAAAAAATGGATGATAAATATCAACTGGCGTTCCTTCATTGCAATTGATAGTACCTTGAATGTAAGCATTCGTCAGAGGAATCGCATCTCGGGAAAAATACAGTACTCCATCCAAATATGTGACCTCTCTCCCATCGGTTGAATTCAAATTAATTGTCATAGCAGTGCATATTCCTTCAATTTGGATATCAATGCCTTCTTGGGGTAAAATAATCGATTGGTCATCAGCCAACTCTACATCAATATTATGTCCGCACTTTTCAGATGCAAAGTCGATGTAGAAGCGTTCGTCCTGCTCACGAATGGTTGCATTCCAATCAACCTTGATGCCATCACGATTACGAAGTATAATGCCATCTGAGCCAAATACATCACCATCTTGGAACAAATCCTCAGCCTCTCCTTTTCCGATACCATTCACCAAATCTTGGTGCCCGTCAGCCTCAAGAACAATGAGCCATGGTTGCTCAGGGTTACTGTTCACTTCGTTATCGGATAAATCGCCATTTCTCAGATCTTGTACCAAAACCAAAACCCCATTGCCAGGTAAATGGAAATCAAACCCAGTATCATTTCGCCATTCAATCCAAACATATTGGTCCTCATCGATTAAAATTCTAATTGATTGACCACCTTCTCCCATTGGCATTAATTCAATATTAGGTCCAGTACAACCATCCTCACCTGGCCATGTCAACAATACATCCTGGTGTCTTGGGTGACCTATCAGTTCAAGTGTTGGTGATGTGGGAAGGGCTGGCCAAGCGCCTTGCCCGTTCCAATTACCACTTGCCATCAAATCCCATGCTCCTATTCCTTTCCATGGAATGGATGACACTTCATCATGTACGGGATAAAGGTCAATGGCCCCTAATTGGTGTAGCATTTCGTGAACCATTGTGCCTCGATAAGTACTTGATTGCATTGAAGAAATGACATAATCAGATATGGTTTTTCCACCAGAAATTTCAATTTCTGATTCAAATTCCGAATAATGGCTCCAAATGCTATTTACTCCTCCTTGTCCATCCTCTTGTGGCTTGGCAGGGTGAAGTATCAGAAATCTATCCACATTCCCATCATTATCCAAATCGAATGGTTCCCATGAAAAGGATTGATTTAGATCAATTCTGTACACCAATTCTTCTGCCAAACTTGTTGGATTGATGCCGTTGACACCAGAATCTCTCACGCCGTTTTGATCCGCTCCATAGGTAGAAAGTGGAAATTCAGCGCGAATAACTTCTGGATAAGCTGTTACATTGAGATTTACCTCTCCATTTGTCGCTTGTTCGAGAAATGGTCGTGCTACATTTTCTACAAACTGTTGTGCAAATTCTGCATCATGGCTTGCCGCGACCTCAGCATCGGTAAAATCAACGACAACAACCAGCCATTTTTCTTCTGATTGGATGCCAAGTGGAGCATAATCATCTGCATCAGAGGATTGCTGGTTTTGAATCCATGAGTCAACAATAGTATCGTCAATGAGCATCCATGCTCCCATGCCAACCAGAGCCAATGCAACAGGGATTGCAAAAATGGCTCGCATAACTTGACCACTTCCTTCAATTTCTTCAACCATGAGGGTAATTGTTTAACGTAATTCCTGTAAATTACAGCCTAATGCTGAAAGCCGATTTATCTCATCCGGCGTAAAATCTGCGCGAATAAAACTTTGATTCGGATTTAGATAAGTGCCGAATGGTAATGCATTTGGAGAATAAAGAAATTCAATTTCTGGATGGTCTTGCATAACCTCAAGGACGTTTTCGAAGGCCTTATTACGTGACCACGGAGATACAAGCGAAGCAAGTTGTACATCTTTGTCGAGCATTGGATAGATACAAGTTTCCGTTCTCGATGCGTGAACACGCATTAAATCAAGACCCCGATACTGGACTTTAAGCAATGCAAGATTATCCTTTAAACTAATTGGTAATGGTTCTCCATCACAGCCTGAGATGATGATGTCCGTTGGAGAAGCGCTTCGTATTGTTTCCAGAAGTCGATCTCGCTCGGTTGGATTTTGACATATCCCTGGAGAGGAGAAGTGTCCCATGCCCGATGTGGAGGAACATGCTTGCATCCCACCATCACAATGGCAATCAATCATGAGCATTCTTCTGATTCCACCTTCCTCATCCATGATCTCATTTATTTCGTTACTCAACAATGGTCTTTGATTCATCAGTGGTTGTGAAATGAATTCGAGTACAACGATCACAGCAGCAGCCGTAGCAATCCAAACGCCGGGGCTTGCAGGGGGTAGAATTGCCCATGTCATGAGAATCGTTAACCCATACACTCTCAACCGCCACCAATCTGCATTCTCACTATTCAGAAGATGAAATTTAGAAGCAAAAACCAGGGCGCTAAATGATAAAAAAGCGGTAAGGAATAACCATGAAAGGCCAATGGCTAGGCTTAAAGATTCAGTGGCATCATATTTGGCATGAAGTCCGACTCCTGATTGAAATTGATGGCCTAATTGATACAAAAAAGGGGTCAAATGCCACGTGATGACATATAATGTCAGAATTGAAAATATCCAACCACAAATCAGCCATCCAAGAAACCAATTCCTCTCATTGGGAAGCAAACCATTTCGAGAAAATTGATGCATTTGGTGAATAAAAAATGGTCCACTACTCATGATTCCTAAAAGCCCAGCGCTTAACCATCTCAGACCAGTCCATTCGGCTGGTTTAAACACATTCATGCAAGCGGTTTCGCATGGATCGATTTGAAGCATTATTGCCCTCAAAAGAGTATCAATCGAAAATGACCAAATAATGGTCAATATGACCATGAGAAGAAGAATAATTGAAAAGCGAAAAGAAAATTCCGCAAGGTGATAATCCAGTGAACGTTTTTCATCAGTTGATAGGAGAATGGATTCCACAGATCACACCAAATCGATGTCAGCAGGAGGTGTCGTCGCTTGTAAAATGGTTCGATACACCCCGTAAGCGGACCACGCAGTGAGCATCCCAAGTAACAATAATACTCCCCAAGATTGATGACTGTCCCATGACCATGCAAATCCGATAAGTAGACCAGCGGTCAATGCCCCTCGTATGATTCCTTGAGGAATTGCTAATGACATATCGAGATGTTTTGGTCCTCCTCCAAATCTTCTCTCGTAGAACTCACCTTGAATTACCGCAGCAACGATGAGAATAGAAAGCGTAGACCAGAAGTAAATATTACCCCATTTGAAATATTCATGCGATAGTTGCTCTTGTCGTTCAGCCTCCAGGATTTCGGGGTCTTTCTCAGTGACGAAGAGTGCATCATAATCTCCGACGCTGATGGTCCTCAACTCTAACTCGCCCTCTTCATCCATAGCTGTTGAATCAGGTGCTGAAATTGAAAAAGTCAGGATATTCCATGCATCATTTTCATTGGCTTGCCCATTTCCATCGATGGCGTTGCCAACAAGCGAAAATTCAACGTCACCAATATCTTCTGATGGTGAGGTCCAATTGAAATTCCAATTATTACCGGGCATTGCATGGCCAAGTCCACCAGTGTTATTTTCATCGACAGATGCATCGATAATCTCGCTACCTTCTCCTGCCCCAAACGTGCCCGCACCGTAATCCCAAATCAAAAATCCTCCCTCAAGATAACTGGCATGTTGAAGAGTAATGGTGAAATTGTACTGGTGATTCAAGTCATAAGAGCGAGGTATCCCTGAAATGGAAACAACGACCTCGGTTGAAGGTGCTGCTCCGCCGTGACAAGTACAACCAGTCTCGACAGTAAGGCCGTTATTCATCCAAGGAGGTTGCTGACCATTGGGTGCCTGGCTTCCAGGATATCCGTATGCAGGGCCAAGGAGCATGATGCAAAGTGACAGTAGAATAATCGCCCGAATAGAGGATTTCATGAATGCACCAGTCCTTGCCAAATATGCTACGTTATTGAACGTTATTCCATTTCTATCATCGATATCTATATCTCTTTAACAGCACTATTTAAGCCACTCATCATAGCTTTACCGTCACCAAATAGCATCATTGTTTTGTCCATGTAAAACAAATCATTGTCCACACCAGCATAACCAACTGATAATGAACGCTTAATGATGACAACGGATCTCGCTGCATCTGCATCGATAATCGGCATTCCTGCGAGTGGTCCTTCATCTCCTCTTGCAGCGGGATTCGTTGTGTCATTAGCTCCGATGACAAGTGCAACATCACAGTCTGGGAATTCAGGATTAATCTCATCCATTTCAATGAGTTGCTCGTATGGGACATTTGCTTCCGCAAGCAACACATTCATGTGACCTGGCATTCTTCCTGCCACGGGATGTATGGCATATTTGACCTCGGTATCGAATCGATCGTTCATAAGATCTGCAAATTCCTTTACCTGGTGCTGACATTGCGAAACAGCCATTCCATAACCTGGTATGATGATGACTTTTTGGGCACCGTCTAACATCATTGCAACCTCATCAGGGTCCGAACCGACTTTTGTGCGCGTGAGTGTTTCTTTCTCACCACTGCCACCAAAGGATTTGAACAACACATCAGGGAGTGTTCTATTCATTGCTTTGCACATGATGAATGTTAAAATCAGTCCTGAAGCGCCGACGAGAGAACCTGCAATAATCAACACTGAATTTCCGATAATGAAGCCTGTAAATGCAGCAGCAATACCCGAAAGTGAATTGAGCAGCGAAACAACGACCGGCATATCAGCACCGCCAATTGGAAGAACCAATATGATGCCAAGCAAACAAGATATACCGATGATTCCCCAAAGATAAGTGGTGTTTGTAGGGGATTCAATTGAAAGATAGATCAAACCAAGCACGGCTATGAAAAGAATAACCTTGACGGGATTAAGCCATGTTGGTCCCCATGTTGGCGTACTGATCCATTTTCGGCGACCACGTTCATCTTTCTTTGTCAGAGGAACATAGAAGCCACCCTTGAGTTTGAACATGGCCAAAAGGGAGCCGGTCAAGGTCATCCAACCAACGAGAGCGGACAAACCTGCGGCTACCATTACGACTGCGATCGTCAAATTATCAGATGGAGGTGTGGCTGAATTTTCAATATACGTCCACACTTCAGAAAGTGCCACAAGCGCTGAGGCAGCTCCACCAAATCCATTGAACAGAGCAACGAGTTCGGGCATTCCGGTCATTTCAACTTTGATTGCCATAACCAAACCTATGAGCCCACCAATCAGCAATCCAGCGATAATTACCGGCCATTCAACAACTCCCTGCATTTCCATACTCAGAATGGTCGTCAATACAGCAACCAACATACCTGTTGCTCCAAGTTGATTACCAAATGGAGCAGTTTTTGGATGTCCAAGTTTCTTCAATCCAAAGATGAAGAGTGCCGCTGACAACAAATAGCCTATTGCAACCCAATCTTCCATCTAATTCCCCCCTCTCTTTTTTCCAGCAATCATGTTGAGCATTCGGTTTGTCACTGCAAATCCACCCACGACATTGATCATAGCTAATACCAAAGCGATGAATGCTAAAACACTCGAAATAACTGGTTCTTGTGCATTAAACGCAACATTTGCACCAATAAGTGCTCCAATGATGCTGATGCCAGAAATGGCATTTGCACCACTCATAAGAGGTGTGTGCAAGGTAGGAGGTACCTTCGTAATGAGTTCAAATCCAAGAAATATAGCCAAAACAAACATCGTTATGTTTCCAATTAATAATTCAGGGGTTATGAGTAGTGCACTCATTCTTCTTCACCTCCGGTGTCGATTCCTAATATTTCTGCAAGCCGTGATTGTTTATGATGCACATTTCCTGATTGGCATATGAGCACACCTCCCATACCAGGTACGTGGAAATCATTTCCTTCGGGAGCACCCACGAGGATATCATCATCTTCGCTGATTTCGAATTTACCTTCTTTCATCAGAGATGTGATAAATGTAGTCATATTGTTGGAGTAAAGCATACTCGCAGTGCCAGATAATGTACCAGGAAGGTTAGATATTCCTACAACAGTAACTCCATTTGAGGTTGTGATGACTTCTCCGGGCACGGTTGACTCACAATTGCCTCCAACATCTGCATTCATATCGACGATGACTGCGCCGGATTTGAACGAATTTACAGCAGAGGTTGGAACGGTGATGGGCGCAGGCCGACCAAATATTCGTGCGGTTGTAATGACCATGTCTGCATCAGATGCCACACCACAGACTGTATCGTTGACTTTTTGGATAAATTCAGGCGTAAGAGGTTTGGCATATCCAGATTCATCTTCAAAATCATCCATTCCCTCGACTTCTATAAATCGTCCACCAACAGATTCGATTTGTTCCGCTGCACTCTTTCTCACATCACTTGCATAAACGACGGCTCCTAGCCTTTTTGCGGTAGCAATTGCTTGAAGACCTGCAACGCCACTACCCATTACTACCACTTTGGCAGGACGTACGGTCCCTGCAGATGTTGTCATCATCGGTATTCCCTTTGGGACATGTGCTGCACCTAGTAAGACTGCTTTGTAACCTGCTAGGTTATCTTGGCTTGAATTGACGTCCATGGATTGAGCGCGTGATAATCTCCTCGGAATCATGTCCATCGAGATCAGTGTAATTCCTGCGTTGACATATGATTTCACGTCTTCAATGGCGCGGAATGGATCGGCAACACAAGCGACAATTTGTCCATCGGATACTTCGTTAACCGCTGGGAGGCGTATGCATATGATGATGTCTGAGTTAAAGACATCACTTCTTGAACCGATAGAGGCTCCTGCCTTTTCGTAATCTGAATCATCATGATGACTTTTTTTCCCTGCACCACTTTCAATCATCAATTCAAAACCTGCTTTTGTGAGTTTTTTCATACTACTAGGTACGATTCCCACTCGGTTCTCAAATTCTGGTTCTCTTGGCACACCTATTCGCATCATAAGACCTCGACCTTTCGGGATAAAACGCCCAACAAGGACGGGTTATTGAACAACACGGTCGAGTGTTTTTGCAAACCAAGTGGCTTATGTGCCGATTGCTTGTGGATGTAAATAGGCCGTGAGTATATGACGAGAACAAACAAAAAAATCGCTGTGATTGGAGCAGGGAACGTAGGTGCAACTTGTGCATTTGTTTTAGCCCAAATGAAAATCGGCCAGGTTGTCATGCTCGATATATACGAGGGGTTTGCGAAAGGTAAGGCCCTAGATATGAGCCAAAATGCCAATGTTTTGAATTACGATGGGTCCATAACAGGTACCTCAAACTATGAGGATATTGCAGGTTCATCGGTTGTTGTTGTGACAAGTGGCTTTCCAAGACAGCCTGGTATGACTCGAGAAGATTTAATCGGGAAAAATGCAGAAATTGTGAGACAAGTGGGAGAGGGCATCAAAGAGCACGCTCCTGATTCAGTCATCATCATGGTGACTAACCCTCTTGATTTGATGACGTATCATATGCAGAAAGTAACCGGGTTTCCAAAGGAGCGAGTTGTCGGACAAGCGGGTGTTCTTGATAGTGCGAGAATGACGCATTTCATCGCAGAGGCAGTAGGGTGTTCAGAAGAAGATGTCAGTGCCATGGTTCTTGGAGGGCACGGTGATACCATGGTGCCTCTACCAAGATATACGACGGTGAGTGGAATACCAATTACACAATTATTAGATGAAGAATCCATTAAGCAGATTTGTGAACGAACGGCTTCAGGTGGTGGAGAAATTGTCAAATTACTGGAAAAAGGGTCTGCATTTTATGCGCCTGGTTCTGCGGCTGCAATTATGGCAGAATCTGTCATTCAAGATAGAAAGCGTCTTATTCCTGCGAGCACCTTACTTTCTGGTCAATACGGTCTTGAAGACGTTTACATCGGAGTTCCTGTCATCCTGGGATCAACTGGAGTTGAGAAAATCATTGAATTAGAATTATCTTCGGAAGAATTAGAAAGTCTCCAAAAATCTGGTAACTTTTACAAAGAACAATTGAAAGATATACTTGGATATTAACATTTAACGACAGCAAGGCAATAATTCTCTCCAAGAGTCGTTATATCATTTTCTTTGAGTAATTCTCTATTTTCGACGATCAACTTCCTTCCCTGCCTTTGTCTTGATACCATTCTTGCGAGGATTTCTTGACCGATATAGCAGCCTTTTGCAGGATGGACTAAATCTCCAAGTCCAACTGCCAGAGGATGAAATTTTGGTGATATCTCATGGTCATAATCGGGGATTATGTGCTTGATTCGGTATTCATTCCACTCAACTGACGTCAGGTTTTCATCTAATCTATTTGCCGATGGAACAATGGCTAACCAAACGAGAGGACCATCGCTGATAATGGTTTCATTGATGCCAAAGTTTGGTTTTTCTTCACTAATAATTCTGTAAAAATTATTTCTATTTGTGGCATCTGAAATCTGTACATCAGCGTTGAGAATCTGTTTTTTCAAGTGTTTTAGTAGTTCCTGAAGATGACCTCGATAACCAGTAATGGCGATAAAATCCTCCATATGTATGCAATGAACAACATCGATAATTTTCGCTGATTTCTGTGTGAAAACTGTTTTGATAGGCTGTTTTGGATTAAGATTCTCCATATTATTTGTTGTTAGCCCATTGAGAAAGTTGATCTTATCATTTCCTCGGATAATGAGCAGGCTTCCATCGAAACCTATGATGTCCATGAAAAGACACCTAAGAGAATGATTCTCCGCAACCACAAGTACTAGCAGCGTTGGGATTATTGATTCGAAATCCTCCTCCCATCATTTTTTCCACATAGTCAATTTCGATTCCGTTTAACAGGTGACTTGTGGCATTGGGTACGAGCACGCGAAAGCCTTCAATTTCGAGTTCCTGTACATCTGTTGTCGTCGTTTCTACAATTTGAAGATCGTACATGTAACCTGAACATCCCCCACTGTTGACGCCGACGAGTAGGGCGTGAGTACGGTCATCTCCGAACGCATCTTCCAACATCTCCACTGCTTTTGTGGTAATCGTAAGTGTGACATCGATTATCTCAGGCGCTTGAATTTCTACAGTCGGTGCTGACTCGCAGGTTCCACAATCCATGGTCAGCCCAACAGGTTACCAAATATGAACCTCTCGTTTCATTGGCGCTTTTGTTGCTCTTTGACTAAGAGTTTGCAACGTCTAATTTGTTCCTTCGCAAGTTTCGATTCTTCTTTCGACAGTCCACGAGGAGTTGCTTGCTCAAAGCACTTGATGGCATCTTGAAATCTTTCCATTTCAGCATAAGCTGTACCCATGTTGTACAGTGTTTGACCACGAACGCTTGTAGGATTGATGACCATTGCTTGATGGTATGATTCGATGCATTTGGGATATTCTTCCAGGTAGTAAAAGGCATTACCTCTTCCGTTCAAAATACGAATGACCATTTCATCATTTCCTGAAAATGATGCCAGTGCCCGATCGAAACATGAGAGTGCTTCACGATATTTGTTATCCTGAATCAATGCTAGTCCTTTGTTATACCAATCTACATCCATGTTTGCGATGGCACTTGAATCAGCGTTTCCAAATTGATTTGCAGTGGCTGTAGCCGTAACTTCTAAAGCCGCCCTAGCCAAATCAACGGTTGGATTATTCGTTGGCGCAGGTGATTGAGACTCAATGGGTGGTTGTTGTGCAAGGGCATCATGTGCTGTAAGTAGATTAGATGTTTGTGTGGGTGCTTGTTCATAACCAGGAGGTGGCGGAGG
>MDSV01182393.1_pt1 | contig 14074 bp, 12 predicted proteins | sample 810851 | NCBI WGS metagenome assembly MDSV01 (sample SAMN05326640, study PRJNA326480) | marine metagenome | isolation source: seawater | place: Atlantic Ocean: North East | collected 2012 | reverse complement strand
TGAATATGATATAAAAGCTGAGGTAAAGATTTGTATGACTTAATACTTGATCTAAATATTTCTGTAATTAATTCTTCATTGGTTGGGCCATAAAGCATCTCTCTATTTTGACGATCTTTAATGCGTAGCATTTCTTCTCCATAATCATCATAACGCCCACTTTCCTTCCAAATTTCACTTGATTGAATTGTTGGCATTAAAACTTCTTGGGCACCAATTCTATCTTGTTCTTCTCTTACAATTTTTTCAATTTTTTTCATTACTTTAAAACCTAACGGTAGCCAAGAATATATTCCTGCTGAAGACTGCCTAATCATTCCAACTCTCAACATAAGTTGATGAGACTTAATCTTTGCCTCGGCTGGGTTATTTTTTAAAATTGGGATAAACGATTTTGATATAAGCATTCTTTAATAATTATATTATCTTGTGATAAAAATCATACTTTTAAATTTTAACTATATTAATATTTGTAAAAGGTTTTTTGCCAGTTTTTTGCTTTGTATATTTTCTACAACCAATTTTTAATGCCCCTATAAGATTTTCCTTCTGTTTATCATTATTTAAGGAAAAAGTATTTGATATACTTTCAATTTGTTCTGTTAAACCGTGCACAAAATCTTCTTCATCTTCAATAGGAAGACCTTTGAATGATATTATTGGATATTTGTGCATATTTCCTTTAGGTGTTACCAATATAGTTACTTCCATATATCCATTGGAGCTTAAATTTTTTCTTTCTTTAATAGATTTAGAATCTTCTTCAACGGAAATGCTTCCATCAACGTAAAGTCTTCCACTTGGCGCTTTATCAAAAACTTCTGGTTTTTTTCCAGGAAAAAGTTTTACAATGTCGCCATTTTCAACTTGAACAGGATACGGAACCTGCATTTCCTTAGCAAAATTAATATGCTCAATCATATGACGATGTTCTCCATGAACAGGAATTATTGCTTTTGGTTTTACCCAATTATACATATCTCTTAGATCTTCTCTATTAGGATGGCCTGACACATGAACAAATTCGTTATCTTCAGATATTACTTCAATTCCTTCCTTAACTAGTTGGTTGTGAAGTTTATAAAGTTTTTTTTCATTTCCAGGAATAATTTTTGATGAAAAAACCACAGTATCTCCTTTTTCAATTTGTACGTCGGGATGTACATCACTGGAAATTCTCATCATTGCTCCCATAGGTTCTCCTTGGCTACCAGTACAAAGATAAATAATTTTTTCTCTAGATATTTTTTTAGCATCTCTAGAATCAAGAGGTTCTATTATATTTTTTAAATAACCACATTGCTTAGCTGCTTTATAAATTCTATGCATTGAACGTCCTACAAGGGAAATTTGTCTTCCTAGTTTTTCAGCACAATAAAAAATGGACTCCATTCTTGCCACATTCGATGCAAAAGACGTAACGATAATTCTTTTTTTTAATCGACCCATTACATTCAGCAAGCTTTTTCTAACATCTTGTTCTGACCCGGCTCTTCCAAGACTAAAGACATTTGTTGAGTCACAAATCATAGCTAACACACCTTTGTCACCTATTTCTTTAAGTCTTTTAGAATTAATTTTATCTCCAATTAATGGATTTGGATCACACTTCCAATCTCCAGTGTGCAATATGTTTCCAGCTGGAGTTTCTATTCGTAATCCATTCGGTTCTAATATTGAATGCGTTAAAGTTATAAATTCGATTTTGAATGGGTCTAAATTGACAGTTCCGTTCAAATCAACAATTTGTAAACTTTTTCCAATATCAATTTTTTTTTCTTTAAATTTTTCTTTAATTAAAGCAGCAGTAAAAGGAGTTGAATAAATTTTACATTTTATTTGAGGCCATATATGTGCAATAGCTCCAATATGATCTTCATGCGCATGAGTTAAAATAATACCTAATAAGTCATCTTTCTTATCAATTATAAAACCAGGGTCAGGGTATATTAAATCAATTCCTGGCAAAGTATCATCTGCAAAAGTAACTCCTATATCGACCATTATCCATTTTTGATCATCCGGTTTTCCATAGGCAAATAAATTCATATTCATGCCTATTTCTCCCGATCCTCCAAGTGGACAAAATAATAATTCTTCTTTCATAAATTAAAAATTAAATAATCTTATAGCTTTAATGAGACCCTTTAATGTTATGTCTTTATCTATAGTAACCTTAAATTTCAAAGCATTAACAAACAAACTTGAAAAGCCACCAGTAATAATTATTTTAAAATTACTTTTTGTTTCTTTATTGATAAGTTGGATAATATTATTGATCAAACCTACATATCCCCAAAAAAAACCGGCTCTTACCGCTGTAACAGTATTTTTTCCTATTACTTTATTAATTTTTTTTAAATTAATAGATGGAATGAGCGTTGCTTTTTTTATTAAAGTGTTAAGAGATGAATTAACACCTGGAGCAATAACTCCACCTTTATATTTATTTCCTATTACAACGTCAAAAGTAGTTGCGGTGCCAAAATCTAAAATTATATAATTTTTTTTCTTAGAAATAACAGCTAATGAATTTGATATTCTATCAGATCCTACTTGTTTTCTATTAACTTCGATTTTCATTATTTTATTTAAATCTAAATTTTTTAATTCTTCACATTTAGAGTTAAATTTTTTTTTTATAAATAATTTTAAAAAAATAAATTTTTGAGGAACAACACTACAAAAAAGTGATTTTTTTATTGAAATATTATTTTTAATAATAAAATTAAATTTTTTATTTAGCAAAGATTGGCTTATTTCATTTGTACGTAAGATAATTCTTTTTGTAATTTTATAATTTTTACTTAAAAGACAAATCTTTGTTTCGGTATTTCCAATATCTCCAATTAATATCATTTAAAAACTTTCTGAGACTTTAAAAACTTTTCATATACTAAAACCAGTTGATTTGAAACATTATTAGCATTTATTTTGTTTTTTGTTATTTCGTATAAATTGGTTGTTGGATAATTTTTTATATTTGGACTTTTAACCAGGTTTAAACCTATACCTACAACTAAATATTTAATTTTGTTCTTATGGACTATTTCTTGCAATATTCCACAAATTTTTTTTTTACCAATCAAAATATCATTAGGTGGTTTTAATTTTATTTTTTTTTTACAATAAAACGATATTAATTTAATTATTAGTTTAGCATTAATTGAGGTAAGTTGTTTTAAAGTAAAATTCATTTTTTCTAAGCTGTAAAAAATAGATACAAATAGATTTCCCTTATAGGATATCCATTTTTTTCCTCTTTGACCTCTTCCTTTTTTTTGTTTTTCCGATAATACCAGACCCAATTTTATATTTTTTTTTTTAATTAAATTGATAGCAACATCGTTGGTGCTAATTACTGTCTTATAAACAAATTTTTTAATACTCATTAAATTAAATTAATTTTAGAAACTAAATTTATTAGACCGCTTGGATAAATAAAATATAATAATATTAACAATGTTGATAAAGCTAACGATGCCTTAAGACCAAAATATTCTATTTTATCGAATTTTTCTTTTGGAATATCAAAATAAATTGTTTTAATTATTTTTAAATAGTAAAAAGCTGAGACTACAGTTGATATAAGTCCAACAATAGCTAAAAAATACATAGACTCTTCTATTACAGAAATAAATATGTAAAATTTTGCAAAAAAACCTGCCATTGGTGGAATGCCTGCTAATGAAAACAATAATATTAAAAATGATAGCGATATTACTGGATGATTTTTTGACAATCCTGATAAGTCTTCAATGTTCTCATAAAATTGATTGTTTCTTTTCATCATAAATAGGCAACAAAAAGTGCCTAAATTCATTACTAAATAAACACATATATATATTATTGAACTCTGAATACCTGAATTAGTTCCTACTGCTAGGCCAGCTAGTGCGTACCCCATATGACCTATTGAGCTATAAGCAATTAGTCTTTTCAAATTCTTCTGGCCGATCGCTGCTATAGCTCCAAAAATCATTGATGCTAAGGATAAAAAAATTATTATCATTTGCCACTGATCAATCAAATTTAAAAAAGGAACATATAAAAATCTTATAAATACTGTAATAGCTGCAACTTTTGGTACTACTGCAAAAAATAGAGTTACAGATGATGGAGACCCCTCATATACATCTGGTGCCCACATATGAAAAGGTACAGCTGATATTTTAAATGCAAGCCCAACTAAAATAAAGACTAATCCAAACACATTTTTATTATCAGACAAAATAATATTTTCTGAAATTAAGTAAAAATTAGTAGATCCTGAAAAACCATATACCAATGAACAACCGTACAACAAAATACCAGATGATAATGCGCTTAATACAAAATATTTTAAACCAGACTCAGATGATTTAACGTTATTTCTTTTGAAAGCAGCAAGTACATATAATGATAAAGATTGAAGCTCTAATCCAATGTAAAATACAATCAAATCATAAGATCCGATCATTACCAACATACCCAATATAGAGCATAGAATTAAAACAGAATATTCAACATTAGATATTTTTTCTAACTTTGTATAATTATAAGAACTTATTAAAACAAAAATTCCAGAAATAATTGTAACTATCTTCATAAAATTAGATAGTGGGTCAACTACATAACTATTATTAAACAAATAAGTTGTCTGATTGTGTTGAAAATTTAAAATTAACCCTAGTACTATTACTAATGTTACAATCGCAGCTGAATAAACTACACTATCACTGTTATTTTTAAATACACCAAAAACAAGCAAAAACATAATACTTAGAGAAAGTAATATTTCTGGTAATAAAAAATTTATATTTTCCATATTATTTTGTTAAAGATATTTGGTAATTATATGTATCAATTAAATTATTAATAGATACATCAATAGTGTTTAGTAATGGCTGAGGATAAAATCCAAAAAATAAAATTGGTATAGCTAGCATAGAAAGAATAAAAATTTCAGACTTATTTAAATCTAACATTTTTAATAAATTTTTATTTAAAATATCTCCAAAGACAACTCTTTTATATAACCATAACATGTATGCAGCGCCCAAAATTACTCCGAGACTAGCTATAGAAGCCACTAAAAAACTTTTTTTAAATGCTCCCATAAGTATTAAAAATTCACCCACAAATCCGCTTGTTCCAGGTAAACCAATTGCTGCAAGTGTAAATATCATAAACATCAATGCATATTTTGGCATTAAAGATACAATTCCTCCATAAGTAGAAATTAAACGTGAATGCATTCTTTCATAAATTACTCCAACACATAAAAATAAAGCAGCTGAAACTAAACCATGGCTAATCATTTGAATTATACTGCCTTCTAGGCCTTGTTTAGTAATAGTAAATATTCCTAGAGTAACATAACCCATATGTGCAACTGAAGAGTAAGCAATTAATTTTTTCATATCATCCTGCATTAAAGCTACAAAAGATGTGTATATTATTGCTACTAAACTCAATAAATAAACCAAAGGAACAAATTGTTCTGATGCTAACGGAAACAATCCTATTGAAAATCTAATAAAACCATAGCCTGCCATTTTAAGCAATATTGCTGCCAATAAAACAGATCCAGCGGTTGGAGCTTCAACATGTGCATCAGGTAGCCAAGTATGAAATGGCCACATTGGAGTTTTAACAGCAAACGAACTAAAGAAAGCTAGCCATAATAAGTTTTGGTATTTTTCATTAATACCTAATTTGTAAAGTTCTATAATATCAGTAGTGCCATTAATCCAATAAATTGAGATTATTGCTACTAACATTAATACTGAGCCAAGCAATGTAAATAAAAAAAACTTAAATGCTGAATAAACTCTTTTTGATCCTCCCCAAATTCCAATAATTAAAAACATTGGAATTAAACCCCCTTCAAAAAACAAATAAAAAATTACTAGATCTAATGAACAAAACACACCAATCATTAAACTTTCCATTAATAAAATAGCGATTAAGAAATCTTTTAACTTAAAATTAATAGTTTTGTTTACTGAAATTACACAAATTGGAGTTATTAAGGCTGAAAGAATAATGAATAATATTGATATACCATCTATACCAACTTTATAATTTATAAATCCTTTAAGCCAAACTCTATTTTCTACAAATTGAAAATCACTTACACTTGGGTCAAAATAATACCAAAGATAAATTGAGAGTATAAAATTTGCAAAAGCAGTGAACAAAGCAACATATTTCGCACTTTTATAACTAGAATCTTTATTTGATTTTGTTAAAAGTATAAACAAAGCTCCTATAGTTGGTAATAAAATTAAAGATGATAGAATTGGAAAGTCCATTAGTTTATTATTAAATAAGTTAAAAAAGCCGAAAAACCTAATAGCATTATAAATGCATATTGATACACATAGCCACTTTGAAATTTAACAGCTTTGCTTGAAAGTTTTTTAATTAAATATGATATTCCATCGGGTCCAAATCTATCAATTGTTTTAATATCTATAATTTTCCAGAAAAAAAGTCCTATTTTTTTTGATGGGTTAACAAATATAAAATCATAAATCTCATCAAAATACCATTTGTTAAGTAAAAAATTGTATAAAGGTTTATTTTCACTTGCTAGCCAGGAAGTAATATTTTTATTTTTTACAAACAGGTAGTAAGAAATGGGTATTAAGAGTGTAACCATTATAGGCGTTATATATATAAACCAATAAGGTGGATGATTTGTACTTAAAGGAATTAAAAATTTTATTGAATCAGTCCAAAAATTATTTCCACTATTATTTCCAATAAACAATTCTTTAAAAAAATAACCAGAAAAAATTGAGCCTACAGCAAGCAATACTAAAGGTAACAACATTACATAAGAGGACTCATTAATTTTTTCAATTTTTAATTTTTTATTCTCAAAAGTACCATGAAAGGTTTTAAATATTAAACGCCAAGAATATATAGCAGTTAAAATAGCTGTGATTATACCCATATAGGCTGCAGTTATTCCTATTTTGCTGTCACTTAAATAAGCAAATTCTATTATTGCATCTTTAGAATAATAACCAGATAAAAAAGGGAAACCTGTTAAAGCTAGCGTTCCGATGACCATTAATACCCATGTGTAAGGTAATTTTTTCCAAACACCTCCCATATTTCTAATATCTTGTTCATCTTTAAATGAATGAATTACTGATCCCGAGCCAAGAAATAACAAAGCCTTAAAGAAGGCATGTGTAAACAAATGAAACATTGCAACATTATATGCTCCAACACCAGCTGCAAAGAACATATAGCCAAGCTGACTGCAAGTAGAATAAGCTATAATTTTTTTAATATCATTTTGCACTAATGCAACAGTTGCAGCAAAAAAAGCTGTCGTCATTCCAACAACACATATTATATTTAGAGCAAATTCAGAATATTCAAATATAGGAGAACATCTAACAACCAAAAAAACTCCAGCTGTTACCATTGTCGCTGCATGAATTAATGCAGAAACTGGGGTCGGACCTTCCATTGCATCAGGTAACCAAGTATGAAGTAAAAACTGAGCGGATTTACCCATGGCTCCAACAAATAAAAGTATACAAATTAAGTTAATAGCATTTAAATTTATTCCAAAAAAAGAAATTTCTTTGTTGTATGATTGTGGTATTAAAGAAAAAACTTCATCATAATTAACTGTTCCAAATAAATAAAAAATAAGAAAAATTCCTAATGCAAATCCAAAATCTCCTACTCTATTAACCAAAAAAGCTTTAATTGCTGCTGAATTAGCTGATTCTTTTTTAAACCAAAATCCAATTAAAAAATATGAACAAAGACCAACTCCTTCCCATCCAAAAAATAATTGTAAAAAGTTATCTGAAGTAACTAGCATTAGCATTGAAAACGTAAATAAAGATAAATAAGCCATAAATCTTGTTTTGTGTGGATCGTGAGACATATAACCAATTGAATAAATATGTACTAATGAAGAAACTAAACACACTACAACAAGCATTACAGATGAAACAGCATCAATTTTAATAGACCAATTCACATTTAACATTCCTGAATTGATCCAACTAATTATGGTAAGATTATTTTCATAATTATTTATAATTACATCTTTAAAAACAATAAAAGATAATAAAGCTGAAATACTTACGAGAAGACTTGTGATAATTTCAGAGTTTCTGTCTCCAATATAATTACCAAAAAAACCAGACAAAATAGCTCCAAAAAGTGGAAGAAATACTATTGTATATTCCATTTCATCCTTTCAAATTATTTATATTTTCGACCTGTATATTTCCAGTATTTCTATAATAAACTACAATAATTGCTAAACCGATAGCTGCCTCAGCGGCTGCAACTGTCAGAATAAATAAAGTGAATATCTGTCCACTTAGATCATTTATAAAAATTGAAAAAGAAACTAGATTTATATTAACTGCTAAAAGTAAAAGTTCTATACACATTAAAATTACTAATAAGTTTTTTCTATTTAAAAAAATACCTATTATTCCAATAGTAAAAATAATTGCTCCAAGAATTAAAAAATGTTCAAGCCCAATTTCAGTCATCAATTTTTACACCAGTATGTGGTTTTTTATCAACAAGAGATACACCTGTAACTTTTTCTCTAGAAATTTGATCGACATAACTTTGTCTTTTTATTCCAGTTCTTTTATTAAAAGTTAAAACTATTGCCCCAATCATTGCCACTAATAAAATCATTCCACTTAATTGAAACAAGTGTATATAATCAGTATACAAAACATTACCTATCAAGTGAGTGTTAGTGATATTTTCGTCAATATTAATTGAATTAAGTGAAATTAAATTGGGTTTATATTTCAATCCACCAACTACAATAATCAATTCAAAAAAAATTACTAAACTTATTATAAATCCAATTGGCAAATGATTATAAGAACGCGGATTTTCAAAAAGGTTGTTTATACCAATAGAAACATTCAACATCATTACTACAAACAAAAAAAGAACTGCGACAGCTCCTACGTAAACTATAAGCATAATCATTCCTAAAAACTCAGCTCCGATAATAATGAATAAGCATGAAATTGTAATAAAATCTAAAATTAAAAAAAAAACTGAATGAACAGTATTTTTAGATGCTATAACCATAATTGAAGAAATAATTGCCACTAAAGCAAATATGTAAAAAAATATTGTATGAGCTATCATTTTTTATCTAAAAGGATCGTCAGCTTTGATATTTGCTGCTAAAATACTTTCCCACCTATCTCCATTATCAAGTAATTTTTTTTTGTTATAATAAAGCTCTTCTCTAGTTTCTGTGGCAAATTCAAAATTTGGCCCTTGAACAATTGCATCAACTGGACATGATTCTTGGCATAGTCCACAATAAATACATTTTAGCATATCAATATCATATCTTGTCGTTTTTCTACTTCCATCTTCTCTTTCTGTTGACTCAATAGTTATTGCTTGAGCAGGACAGACTGCTTCACATAACTTACAAGCTATGCATCTTTCTTCTCCATTGGGGTATCTTCTTAAAGCATGCTCACCTCTGTATCTGGGACTAATTTTTCCTTTTTCGAATGGGTAGTTTATTGTTTTTTTTGATTTAAAAATTTCTTTAATAGCTAATAGCATTGCCTTTAAAAAATCTAATAATAAAACTGTTTTTATAATTCTTGAAAATTTCATAATTAACTATTTGGTAATTGGTTAAAATAAAAAAGATAACTAGATGTTAAAACTAACCACAAAAGTGACAATGGTAGGAATATTTTCCAACCTAGTTTCATCAATTGATCGTATCTATATCTTGGAACAATTGCTTTAACTAATGCAAAAATAATAAACAAAAAAAGAATTTTAAATATCAACCACAAAGCACTTGGAATCAAATTAAATGGATATATTTCAATAGGTGAAAGCCACCCACCAAGAAAAAGTATGGATCCCATTGCACACATTAATAGAATGTTTGCATACTCACCAAGCCAAAACATTGCATACATCATTCCTGAATATTCTGTTTGATAACCAGCTACTAGTTCAGCTTCTGCTTCAGGCAAGTCAAAAGGGGGTCTGTTAGTTTCGGCTAATGCAGAAATAAAAAATATTACAAACATAGGAAATAAAGGAAAAACAAACCAAATTTTTTCTTGCGCCAAAACTATGTCAGTTAAATTTAATGATCCAACACATACCAAAACGTTAATAATAATTATTCCTATAGAAACTTCGTAAGAAACCATTTGAGCAGCGGATCTTATAGCTCCGAGAAATGGATATTTTGAATTAGAAGCCCATCCTCCCATAATTATTCCGTAAACACCCAAAGAAGAAACGGCAAATAAATAAAGAATTCCTACATTGATATTTGAAATCACTAAATTTTCACCAAAAGGAATAACGGCCCATGCTGCTAATGCTAGCGTCATGGTAACAATTGGTGCAAGTATAAATATTACTTTATTTGAACTGGCAGGTATTATAATTTCTTTAAAAACATACTTTAAAGCATCAGCTAAAGATTGAAAAAGACCGAATGGTCCAACAACATTTGGTCCTCTTCTTTTTTGAACAAAAGCCCAAACTCTTCTATCAAGCCAAACAACCATAGCAACGGAAACAAGAATAGGAATTAACAAAAAAAGTATTTTGTAAGTTTCAATAAAAGTTACATTTAGATAATAATAAAATTTATCCATCTGTACCTGTTGATTTAATTTTTAATTTTTCATTTCTACATTCAGACATAGTATTTGAAGATCTAGCTATTACATTTGAATAATAATAATCAATTAGATCAATTTGGATTTTTTCATTAAAAAATTCTGACTCTTTTATACTGCTACTTTTGTTATTTGTTTTTAATTTTATATAATTAAACATACTATCAACAACTTCTTCTTTGTTATTAAAAAGCTTTTTTCTTTTTATTAATTTGGAAAGATCATTAATAATTTCCCAATCCTCTTTTGCTATTCCTGGTGGGTATGATGCTTTGTAAGCTTTTTGAATTCTTCCTTCTAAATTAGTAAAATAGCCATCTTGTTCAGTATAAGCGGCTCCGGGTAAAATAATATCTGCCATTTCTGCACCTTTATCTCCGTGAGTTCCTATATATATTATAAATTCATTTTTTTTATCAAAATTAAGATTGTCTTGACCAAACAAAAAAATTATGTCGTATTGATTATTTATAATTTCTTTTAGAACTATATTATTTTCGTTATTTGTATTTAAAATATCTAGATCGTATGAACCTACTGTTGAAGCATTGTTAGATATGATGTTTAGAGAATTCCACTGATTATTAATTTTATTATTTTCCATTAAAAATTTTTTAAATTGCTCAAAAATAAACTTTCCAGATTTAAGTTTAAGGGCTGATTGACCAATTATTATAATTGGTTTATTTGCTTTTTTAATTTTTTCTGATAATTCGTGATTATTTTCAACTATATCTTTAACTGTTTGGGTATTTTGGTTTAAAACAGTATATGGATACGTTAAGTTTCCTAGATCACCTAAAGAATAAATTTCAGTTTTATTCTTTATAAATGATTTTCTTATTCTTGCATTTAAAATTGTTGCTTCATACCTTGGGTTTGCTCCAATTAAAAGAATTAAATCACTTTCTTCAATACCATTAATTTTTGAATTAAAAATATAATTTTGTCTATCTTCATAGTTAACATAAAAATTGTCAGCTCTAGATTCTAAATTTTTAGATTTTATCGTTCTTTGAAAAAACTCTTTTGCTAAATATAAAGTTTCCATATTTGTTAAATCGCCAGTAATCCCTGCTATCTTATCTGGTGGACTTTGTTTTATTTTTTTTACAATATTGTCAAAAGCTAAATCCCACGAAATTTCTTTAAATTTTCCATCTACTTTTTGATATGGAGTATCTAATCTTTGATTTTTAATTCCATCGCATGCATATCTTGTTTTATCTGAAATCCATTCTTCATTAATATCTTCATTTATTCTTGGTAAAATTCTTTTAACTTCCCAACCATAAGTGTCTATTCTAATATTAGAACCTACAGCATCCATAGTATCAATAGACTCGGTTTTCTTTAATTCCCATGGCCTAGCTTCAAAAATGTATGGTTTTGAAGTTAAGGCGCCAACAGGGCATAAATCAATTACATTTGCAGATAATTCGGACTCCATTGATTTTTCCAAATATGTTGTGATCTCCATATCTTCACCTCTTCCTATAGCGCCGATTTCAGTAACTCCCGCAACTTCTGTGGCAAATCGTACACATCTTGTGCAATGAATGCATCTTGTCATTTGTGTTTTTATTAGTGGACCCATATATTTTTCTTTTACTTGACGTTTATTCTCTTTAAATCTTGATTTATCTACGCCGTAAAACATTGACTGATCTTGCAAATCACATTCACCTCCTTGATCACAAACTGGACAATCTAATGGGTGATTGACAAGAAGAAATTCCATTACTCCCTTTCTAGCTTTTTCAACTAAAGAAGTATTTGTTTTTATATTCATTCCTTCAGCAACAGGCATCGCACATGAAGCAACGGGTTTAGGTGATTTTTCAACTTCAACCAAACACATTCTACAGTTACCAGCAATTGAAAGTTTCTCGTGATAACAAAATCTAGGTATTTCCACTCCAGCTTGCTCGCAAGCTTGGAGGACTGTTAAACCCTCTTCAACATCAATATTCACATCATTAATTTTAACTTTAAACATTTTCTTTATCTAATAAGTGTTGGTCTACTAAATAAGGTATATTTTTATTTACCCTAATTAACGGATTGAAATTATTTCTTTTTTCTATTTCTTTTTTAAAATGTCTTAATAGTCCTTGTACTGGCCAAGATGATCCTTCTCCAAATGCACAAATAGTATGACCTTCTATTTGTTTTGTAACATCAGATAGCATATCAACTTCTTCTTTTGAAGCTTCTCCTTTAGCCATTCTTTCAAGCATTCTCCACATCCATCCTGTTCCTTCTCTACATGGAGTACACTGACCACAGCTTTCGTGCTTGTAAAATCTTGCTATCCTAGCCATACATTTAATTATGTCTTGATCTTTATTGATCACAACTATACCCGCAGTTCCTAATCCACTCTTTTCTTCAACACATGCATCAAAATCCATTTTTAATGTTTCGCATCTTTCCTTGGGAATTAATGGCATTGACGAACCTCCTGGTATTACAGCTTGTAAGTTATCCCATCCACCAACTACACCACCTGCATGAACTTCTATTAGCTCTTTTAAAGGAATGCTCATTTCTTCCTCAACATTACAAGGGTTATTTACATTTCCAGAAATGCAGAAAATTTTAGTACCTGTGTTTTTTTCTCTTCCCAAAGAAGCAAACCATTTAGATCCTCTTCTAAGAATCGTTGGAACTACTGCGATTGTTTCAACATTATTTATTATTGTTGGGCATCCATAAAGACCAATCAATGCTGGGAAAGGTGGTTTTAATCTAGGTTGACCCTTTTTCCCTTCTAAACTCTCAAGCAAAGCGGTTTCTTCACCACAAATATAAGCACCGGCTCCATAATGAATATAAATATCTAAATCCCATCCTGTGCCAGCAGCATTCTTGCCAAGTAAATTTTTTTCATATGCTTCATCAATTGCAGCTTGAAGTTTTTGACCATCAACAAAATATTCCCCTCTAATATAAATGTAACAAACATGTGCTTGCACAGCATATGATGCTATTAAACAACCCTCAATCAACTTATGAGGTTCAAATCTTAATATGTCTCTATCTTTGCAAGTTCCAGGTTCAGACTCGTCACCATTTATCACTAAATAATGAGGTCTAGATCCAATTTCTTTAGGCGCAAATGACCATTTCAATCCTGTGGGAAATCCTGCCCCACCTCTACCTCTAAGTTGTGAGTCTTTAATTTCATTAATTATCCAGTCTCTACCTTTGTTAGTTAGTTCCTTAGTATTAACCCAATCGCCTCTTTGTTGAGATGAAGCTACATCTGATCCTTCATCGTTATATAAATTTTGAAAAATTCTATCTTGATCTTTAAGCATTTTTTAAATCCATAAGTGTTTTTCTGTTATTTTCAGGTTCATTATTTACTCTACCTCTGTACGAACCTGGCTTTGGTG
>MDSV01002891.1_pt1 | contig 14074 bp, 11 predicted proteins | sample 810851 | NCBI WGS metagenome assembly MDSV01 (sample SAMN05326640, study PRJNA326480) | marine metagenome | isolation source: seawater | place: Atlantic Ocean: North East | collected 2012 | reverse complement strand
GTAAGTGATGTATATGATTTGTATCTGCTTTAAAAGGATGATTTCCTTTAATTAATCTAATTATGAATAACCTAAACATATCTAGACCGGGAAGAGCTAATATTATAAATATTTCATCAGCATAAAAAGTAGGTACAAAATTATTATTTGTTTTTATGAAAACATAGCTTATTATAAAAGCAAGTAACTGAACTCCACTCTCTCCCAAAAACGCTTTATTAAAAAAATTCAAAAACAAGAAAAATAATAATGACATAATTATAATTAAAATAAAATTTTCTAATATACCGTTATAAAAAAAAATAATAAATATAAAGCAAGAGTAAGAGCCAGCTTGAAGATTAATGCCATCAAACATATTTAAAGCATTTATAAAAAGCATAATAGATAATAAAGTAAATAAGTATGTAAATGCTCTTAACTCAATTTCATTATTCAAAAAAGAAAAATTTAATATGTTTATGAATAAATTATCATCAATCAAAATAATTGATGAAACTAAAAAAATCGATACTAATAGTTTTGAATTAGATTTTAATCTATATTTATCATCATATAGACCAAACAAATAAAATGAGTTAATTCCAAATATTAAAGCAAATAATTCTCTATTTGTAGAAACTAATTCATTGAAAATTTTAAATTCAGCAAAGAAGTAATTTATTAATATATACACATTAATATTTATTATAAGCAATGTTCCTCCGATTAAAGGTACTGGTTTTTTTTGAAATTTTCTTTTTCCATCGCTTGCGTCAACTATTTTAAAAAGAGGAGAAATTTTATTATAGAAAATTATTATTGAGAGATTTATTAAAAATACAAACAATATTAAAATATTATCCATTTTTTTTCCTTGAAACTTTACTTTCTAAAAATAAAAAAAATCCTGCAGGTAAATAATATATAATTGATAACCAATTGTTAAAAAAATTTCCTGAAGGTGCAAATGGAAACAGATTAGTGAAATAAAAAATCAAAATTAATGTATTATAATCTTCAAAAAAAATTTTTTTGCGTTGTATTCTGAAAATTAAAATTTTTATTAATTTATACGAAATTAACAAAAAAACAAAAAAAATTATCAAAAAACCCATAATCCCTGTTTCTGCTAAAATTTGCAAAAATAAATTATGTGGGTGGGTAGTGCACGCATTTTGAGCTACATAATTTTCTGGCTCGGCACAATATTTTCTGAATGATTTGGGTCCATGCCCTAAAATAGGTTTTTCTTTAATCATATTAATCGAAATTTTATAATGACCTTCATAAGTTTCGCTAAATATTACCAATCTATCACTTGTTTTAGATAATCCCATTTGTCTAATTGTTTGATCTATCATTCTTTTTTTTATATTTTCGTTTGTAAAGATCACTAAAAAAGTCGATAATGTTGAGATTATTATTGACCAAATCATTATTTTTTTTAATTCGGGACAAGTTAACAAGATAATTGTTAATGAAATAATTAATAATAAAAATGATGTTCTTTCACCGCTAATAACACAAATAACTACCGATGAGAATATAACTGCGTAGATAAATAAATCATTTATTTTAAAATCAAGATGTTTTTTTGAAAACAATATTAAAGAGAGTATAAATGGAAAAAATCTTGCCACATAACTTCCTAGAACCTCATCATCCCCGAAAAAGCTAGTAACTCTGAAATTTAAATCTTCATATCTCCATCCTAATGAATTAAAACCAAAAAAAAATTGAATTAAAGAGTCAATAAATAAAACGATTAAAATTATTAAGAAAATTTTTGTCAAATAAAGCACATATTTTTCAGAAAGATTTAACAACATTGCCACTGCTACTGAAAATATTCCAAATCTTAAATATGATAAAGAAGATTTAATAGAGTAAGCACTATAATCAGAAATAGCTGAACTCAAACAACAAACGAAAAAAAAAATAATAAAAACCTTAAAATACAAATTATTATAAAAATGAAAACTTTTGTATAAAAAATTAGTATATAAAAATAATATACAAATAGTAACTACCCCTAGGTCAGATAAAAATGGACCTGTAATCAAAAAAAATGGAATTAATATATAAATTTTTAATGAAATTTTATTTAAGTAATTTTCTTTATTCATTTTTAACTAATAATTGAATTAATTTTAATGGAAATCTTAAAAAAGTTATTAATAGATTGGAATAGAAACCATTTTTTTTTAGAGATTTATTTATCTCTATAGAAGAATTAATATAGCTTTTTAAACCACTACCACTAATACCACCAGTGCTCATATAGATTAAGTTTTCATCTAAATATTTATATTTTAAATTTTTAATTAAAAAACTACGAACAAAATAATCAAAATCACCTGCAATTTTAAAATCGTTATTATATATTCCTACTTCATCCATAGCATCTTTTTTAAAAAAAGCAGAAAGGTGAGCGGGTGAATATCCTATTCTTAACATCCAAGGTCTAAAATTTCTGCAATTATAAAATCTTAACTTTTTTCCATTTTCTAAATCACTTTTAATAGTAAGATTTGATAAAATCACATCAATATCTTTATTTTTTGAAAAAAAATTTGAAATTTTTGATAAGACTTCTGAACTTGCGAACATATCATTTCCATGAAGTAATACTATTATATCTCCATTTGAATTATTTATTCCCTTGTTAATTGCATCATATAAACCTTCATCTTTTTCAGAAATTATTCTTGAAATTTTAGATTTATATTTTTCTAAAACTTCTAAAGTTTTATCATTTGATTTGCCATCTATAATTATATACTCGTAATTTGAAAAATTTTGTTTAATTACAGAATCTACAGTTTTATTTATAGTTTTTTCGCAATTGAAACATATGGTAATTACACTTATCTTCACTTTATTCTCTAATTATCATCCAATTTTCCATCACTAAAATATCCATATCTGTTCTTAAAAAACAATCTATAGCCTCTCTAGGTGTTTGAACTATAGGTTCATTTTCATTAAAAGATGTATTTAGAATAATGGGTATACTTGTTTTAGAGTAAAATTTTTCAATTAAATTATAAAATTTCTTATTATCTGTTTTTTTTATTGTTTGTAATCTTCCAGTTCCATCTACATGAGTAATTCCAGGAAGATCTTTCTGTTTATTTTTTAAAATTGTATATACCTCAGACATAAATGGAATTTCTATATTATAATCTATATCAAACCAATCTTTTACATAATCATTTAAGATTGCTGGGGCAAAAGGTCTAAAACTTTCCCTTCGTTTAATTTTAGAATTAATAATATCTTTAATTTTTGGATTTCTGGCATCTGCGATTATTGATCTGTTCCCTAAAGCTCTTGGCCCCCATTCCATTCTACCTTGAAACCAACCAATAATTTTAGATTTTATTAAATAATTTACTGTATAATCTATAATTTCATCATTTTTAAGATTAAGTACTTTATGAAATTGTTCTATTTTCTTTTTTTTTATTTCTAAACCAATTTCATCATTTGAATAACTTTTTCCTAAATAAGCATAACTTATTTTTTCAATAGGATATATGTTTTTATTTTTAATATAAGAAACTGCAGATCCTACAGATCCACCTGCATCTCCAGGGTTAGGAGAAATATAGATTTTTTTAAAAGATGTTTCTTTTAAAATTTTACCGTTTGCCACTGAATTCATGGCGCATCCTCCTGAAAGAGTTAAAGCATCAATTTTATACAAACCTTGAATTTTATTTAATAAATTGAAAAAAATATTTTCATAAACTTTTTGAGTCGATGATGCAATATCCATATGTCTTTGTGTAATTGGATCATTTTGTTTTCTTTCTGGTCCTAATAAATCGATTAATTTTTGTGAGTAAAGATTTTTATATAAAATCTGTCCATTTAATTTCTTAATATTTATTTCTGAGTTATGATGAACAAAATAATTTAAATCTAATTCGAAACCTGTTTTATTTGAATAAATCAATTTCGATAACTCTTTTTCATATTTGGGCAAACCATAAGATGCTAATCCCATTACTTTATATTCATCTCCATAATTTTTAAATCCTAAAAATTGAGTTAAAGATTGATAAAAAATTCCTAAAGAATGAGGGAAATAAACTCTGTTATCTATAACACTCTTATTGTTAATATATAATCCCCATGCGCAACTAACAAAATCTCCAAAACCATCTACTGACAAGTTAACAGATTTTTCAAAGTTACTAAAATAAATAGAGGATGCTATGTGTGACTCGTGGTGATCTATATACTTAAACTTTCCATTAAATAAATTTTTTTCATCAATTTTATTTATTTCTTCTTTAATTGAAATTTTTTTTTTTAAATTTACTAGACTTCTAAAACCAATTTTTATACTTTTAGGATTCTTAATGGTATAAACTATTTTTCTTTCAAGAGATGAAAATGGATTTGAATTCAATGTAATAATATTTACATCAGAAATTTTAATTTTTGCTTCATTCAGACAATAATTTATTGAGTTAATTGGAAAGTTTGAGGTATGTTTAATTCTTGAAAACCTCTCCTCCTCTGCGGCTCCAATTAGAAGTCCATTTTTAAATATGCAAGCAGATGTATCGGAATGTAGAAAATTTAAACCCAATACGTATTCGTTTTTCATAATTATTATCGTCTATATAAATAATTCTAATTAATTTAAAGACAAAGATTCTTTCAAAATTATAACCAGTTATCTGAATATTTAACTCCTGAAACTATCTCTGTAGCATTCTGAAGATATCTGTTTCCTAAATCAGTAATTTCAAAATTTTCTTTTGAGAATTTAATACAATTTTCTCTATATTCTTCTTTTATATTATTTATTTTCAAAACATTTAAAAACTTATTATAAATATCTTTTGGATTGTGATTAATAAAGAATCCAATATTATTTTTTTCAACATCGTAAAACTTGCACTCCTTAGTTATCATAATAGGAGTTCCATTTGAGAGGGACTCCTTGATTGCCATTGAGTCTGCTTCATCATAGGAAGGTAATAAAAAGAAATCACTTTCTATAATAATTTTTTTTTTTTCATTAATATCGTAAACTGGATCCTTTAAAAATATATGACTTTGTAAAGAATTTTTATTAATTTCTCTTTTGAATTCTTCTTTATATTTAGAGTTTGGCCCTATAACTTCAAGATTAATTTGGTCATCATTTTTTTTTATAATTTTGAATGTATCAATAAGTGACATTAAACCTTTTTTTGGATGCAATCTCCCTATATAAACTAATCTTAGTTTAGAATTATTTTTATAAATATTATTTACTTTAACATCATCAATAATTTCAATACCATTTGGTAAAATGAAAGATTTATTTTTAAAATTAATACCTAATAAAGATGCTTCTTTATATTCATTTTCATTTAAAAAATGAAAGCCTGAAGATTTTAAAAATAATCTTTTTTTGAATAAAAATAAAAAAATAATTTTTATTAATCTATTTCTTTTTAAAGACCATGAGTTTAATACGCCGTGATATGTAAAAAAATAAGGTATGCCGTTTTTCTCAGCTAATTTTATTATCTTTATTATATTTATATTCCAGATTTCGTGAAAATGGATTAAATCAAAATTGGATAAATTCAAATTCATATTCAAGGGTAATCTGGTATCTTGTAAATAAAATTTAACTTTATTTGAGTCTTTAAATAAACTTGTTAAAGATAAAATCACACTTCTTGGTCCACCAGAGTCCTGTCTTAAATCAGCAACAAGAAGAATTTTCATTTTTTCTATATTTTTTTATAAATATTTTCGTATTGAGAGGATATTTTTTCCCACTTGTACTCTAAAGACAATTTGTAAGCATTCTTGCTCATTTCAAGTAAATCATTATTATTTATTTCAAAAATATTTTTTAAAATATTTTTTAAATTGTCTTTTTTCATGTCTATATACCAACCTGCATTATAGTCTTTTATATTTGACCATGGAGTATTATTAGTTGTTAAAACGGGAATTGAATGTCTTAAAGATTCTAATATTGAGAAAGCAAAGTTTTCATTTTTACTTAATAATACAGAAACATCATACTGTTGAAATAATTTTTTTTTATCAAAATTATTATAAACAGGATCCTTAAAAATTATTTTTTTTTTTAAATTATTTTCATCTACAATCTTAATTAGTTTTTTTTTTGTATTATCACCTTCTGGTCCAACTATGTGTAATTCCCAGTTGGATGGCCTAATTTCATTCCACAGATTTATAAGGATTTCTAAACCTTTTTTTTCATGAATTCTTGAAAAAAAAAGCATTTTCTTCTTATTATTATTCGAAACTTTCGTTTTATAAAATTCTGTTCCATCTTGCCCATGAGGTATAACAGTTACATTTATATTTGGGTCAATTTTTTTTACGTTTTCTTTTTCTATTTGAGAAGTGCAGTGAATTAAATCTGCCTTTTTAAGAAAAAATTTTTGATAGACAAATAATGCAATTTTTTTCTTTAAAGATTTCTGGCTTAGCGACCATGGCTCGAGCGCGCCCATTGGGGTAATTATAATTTTTTTATTTGCTAATAAAGAATATAACATCCATTGAATATGTGCGATAGTCCATATTCCAAAAAAATGAACAATATGAAAATTTTTTAACACATTGGTTATATTAATTTTTTTTCTTGCTTCGCCATTAAACAAATAAATAAAATTTATATCCAATCCTTTTTTTCTCAAATTGTATACTGTAGAACCAACAGCTTCGTACGATCCACCGAGCTCTTGATGGTATGAATCTGTAACAGTTAAAACTTTTTTGGTCATATTCTAAACTATTAATAAGTATTAATTTTTTATTTTAATAATTATTTTTTCTAATAAAGTATAACTAAATTTAGCACAAATTATAAAAATAATCAGAAATAAAAAAGTTTGAATTAAAGCACCAAAAAGCATTGAGAGATGGATTTCAAAGAATGTAAGAGGAAATAATATAACTGAACCAATCACAAATGAAAAAGAATTATTACTTATTTTAAAAAAATTTAGTCCTGATACAAGTCTTAATAAAAAACCAACTAAAAACATACCAAAAATTACACCTTTTAATCCAAAGTTTGCATAAAATTCATTTAACACAGGTAAATTCCATGATGTCGAAAAATCATTAGGACCTTGTACCGTGTATCTTCTGCCAGCTTCATTACTAATTACATCGGAGGGTTTATTTTTCCACAAAATTCTGGGAACTAACTTGGTTGATAATATTTTATAAGTGTATCCATTCCAGTATTCAACAACATCTGGCGTTAATTTAGATATTAATATTAAAGAATCAGCAGAATGAAAAAGTCTTTTAATATTATTATTTTTTCCAAGTATATCTTTTGACATTAAAAATTTTAAATCTTTAACTTCATTAAACTTTTTTTCAGCTAACCACATAAATGCTTTTAGCTTATAAAGATATGTTTGATCATTACTAATGACTTGATTATCAACGGTAATTTGGGACCAACTTACTTTCCTATAATCAGATTTAAAAGATTGTGTGAAAGTACCAAGAATTAATATTAAAATTATTGGTAAAATAAGTAATTGTTTTCTTATTGATATATATAAAAAATAAACAAAAAATATTAACATAAATGGAAAGACGTATGAGCCTTCAAAAATTTCTAAGCAGAAGAACAACAAAATTGGGAAAATAAAATAGTATTTTTTTAAACCTTTAATATTTAAAAATGAAAAAGTGCAAAGTGCAATACACAAATAAACAAGTGGTTGACGAACTTGAGCCAATTGAGGAATTAAAAAATGTATTTTTAAAATATAAAAAAAAATAATAGTAAATATATTTGTAGATATAGAAATAAATAACAATTCACTTAAATTCTTTATTTTTAAGAATAAATATTCATTTTTTATTTTATTTTGCTTTTCTAGAAAAATTTTAAGGAAATATCCAAGATTTAAGGAAAATAGACCATAAAATAGTATTTTAATTGATTTGTCTAAATCTGAGCTTTCGATTTTGTAAATTTCGTCATTTATAATTATATTTTGATAGCTATAAAACGAGTCTTGACCTTCATCTGGAAAAAAAAATAGATCAAGATAAAAATAAAAAAAATATGTTAAAAAATAGTATGCTAATAATATGCAAATAATTGGAAAAATATTTTTTTCTGTTGGAGATTTAAGATAATAATAAAATGGTAATAAAATTGTAAAAAAAACACCAGTTAGATAAAGCTTATATCCTAGTCCATGTACTTGATTTGATAAAATAAAAATAGAAAATAAAATTAAAAAAGAAATTATAAATATAAAATTTATATTTTTAAAGTTATAAAAAATTTTCATTAAAATATCTTGTTTAAAAGGTAAATAGATCTTTTTGTATAAGTATGTTTTTTACTTTTTTTAAATGCATTTTTTCTCATAGTATTTAATTTTTTTTTGTTCTTAATAATATACTCTATTTTTTGATTAAGTTCCCTTTTGCTGTTGTACATTAGACAATCTTTATACTCTTTAAAAAATAAATTTTGCTCTTTTGACCTAGTTGTAAGCATTAAACCACCCATAGCAGGTATTTCGAATGTTCTCATATTATGAGATCCTTTATTTTGTTCTCTTAAAATATTAATTGAAATCAAAGAAGAATAAATTATTGAATTTAATTCATTTTCAAATATTGGTTTTCCTAAATTATTAATGTTTTTCCATCCATTGCCTGCAATAAGTAATTCTTTTTTTTTAATTGATTTTAGTATTTTTTCTCTTTGTTGATCGTAAGAACCAATAAAATTAATTGTTTGAGAGTATTTATTGTTTTTTTTCCCCTTAATATGAAAAAATTCATCATAACCAAATGGTAGGTATATTATATTTTTATTATTTTTAATTTTTTTAATTTTTTTAATTTTTTTAATTATTGATTTAGACCAGATACAAAAATAATCAAATAATTCAATTGAGTTTAAAATATTTTTATTTGAAATATTTTGATCTTTTATATTTAAAGGATTATCAGGATAAATATTAACTAATTTTAAATTTTTATTTAGTATTCTAATTTTTTTCAGAAAATTTTGATTTATATATAAACCTTTAATAAAAATAATTAAATCATAATTATTTTTTTTACCTAAGAAGTTTATTAGTGAAAACCTTATTATAAAATAGTAAAAAAAAGAAAAATATTTTTCAATAAATAAAATTAGTTTGTTTCTTATCGTATTATGCGTATGATAAAATTCTACTTTATGTTTAAGTTTCTTAAGTGCCCTAAAATACATTTTATCTAATGTATAAGTTTCTTTGGATCCAATAATTAAAATTTTTTTCTTACTGATTTTTTTCATTTAACTATAACTCAATCACTTGATCATAATTATCTAAATTATCTATTCTATGAGTAATTTGGATTACTGTAATATTTTTTTGAATTATGTTATTTAAAATTTTTCGTTCTGTATCTCTATCTAGAGCACTTGTTGCTTCGTCCAAGGTGAGAATTTCTTTTTCATTATATAAAGCTCTAGCTATTCCAATTCTTTGTTTCTGCCCTCCTGATAAAAACATTCCATTCTCACCAACAACTGTGTCATATTTTTCAGGCAATTTACTAATAAATTCATGAATTTCTGCTGCTTTTGAAATTTCTATTACTCTATCCATCTCTATTTTACCTAGCTGCTTGTGATTGAAAGCAATATTTTCTTTTATAGAACTGTCAAACAAAAATATTTCTTGTGGAACATGTGAAATTTTTCTTTGCCATCCAATTAAATTATCCGCTGATAGTTTATTTTGATCTATTTCGATATGTCCCTCGGTAGGCTCAAGTAATCCCATTAGAATATCTATAAATGTTGATTTTCCTACTCCTGTCTTTCCAATTACTGCTACTTTTGTACCCTTATTGATATTCGAATTTACATTATTTAGTACATAACTTTGACTTTCATTATATTTAAATTTAACATTTTTAAATTTTATATTTTTTTTAAATGGAATTATAATATTATTACTTATTATTTTTTTTTGATTATTTATCTTCGTTTGATTTAAAACTTCAACCATCTCATCTACAAGTACCGAATAGCCAAATAGAGCACTAAAACAAACATAAATATTATTAAATAACGGTAATAATCTTTGTGCTGCGTATGCCAATGCTCCTACTAAAGTTATAATATAAACCGATTCATAGTTAAAATAGGCATATAAAATGTATATAATTAGAGCAATTATAACAATACCTAAAGTCTCCACAAAGTATCTTGGTGCTAAATTAGCTATTTGAATTTTAAGTTGTGTCATTCTAAAATTATTTTCAAATTTATTAAATTCATCTATAAATATTTTTTGTGCATTAAATAAAGATATTAATTTAAAAGAACCAAATGTTTCTCTAACTTTTTTAATTCTTGAGATGCTAAAAATTGACAAAACTTTACTATTTTTTTTTAATCTTGTTTTTAAAAAATAACCTATAAAAAAGTATATTAATAAAGATACAAAAATACATATTATCGTGATTTTAAAATTTATAGTTAATAACAACGTAATTATTGCTGCACTTATAATTATGGACGAAAAAGCATTTAAAAAATTATAAAATACACCACTTATTGACTCCATTTTATCTGTAATTAAAGATACTATATCTGCAGAATTTTTTTGTTTAAAACTCTTATAATCACTTGATATAGTAGTTTTATATATATTTGTTGATATCTGAGTTGAAATAGTTTTAGAAAGTTTATTTACAAGATACAAAACATAAATTCTTATTAAATTTGCAAAAATTATAGATAAAATAAATATAATCGTAAAAACTAGCTGAATATTGTAATCTTTAAAATCATTTTGGTCTAGATTGACCCTCAAATATTCTATCTCAAATAATTTATCAGGTGAGAGAATTGCAGTAACAAATGGTATTAAAGCACCTATGCTTAAAACTTCTAAAAAAGAAGCTATTACCATAAAAAAAATAGAATAATAAATATTTAATTTTTGTTTTTTATCTAGAGAATTAAAAAGTCTAAAGAAGCTTATAAATATATTTTGTTTTAAATTCATAAAACTATTAAATTATTCTGCACATTTTTGATATCCCTAGACGACTTTTCCAACCAATAAAATTTTCAATTTTTTTTACTTTAGCATATAATTTTGGAAGGTCTCCCCTTCTTCTTGTCATAAACTTTAATTTTAAAATTTTTTTATTTTCTAATTCAAATTGTCTAATCACTTGTTTTATGGAGTATCCCTTTCCTGTCCCGACATTAAATACTTGATAACCTTTATTTTTCCTTAAATATTTTATAGATTTAATATGTGCCTCAGATAAATCTAATATATGAATATAATCCCTAATAGTAGTACCATCGGAGGTATCATAATTATTCCCAAATATAGGTAAAAAATTTATTTTTTTATTTAACAATTGATAAATTTTGGGAAACAAATTGTTAGGTTTTAGAGGATTGTCAACTAATAATCCAGAATGATCAGATCCAACTGGATTAAAATATCTCAGAGATATAACAGATAAATCGTTTATTTTTTTACATAATTTAATTAAGTTTTTTTCTATTATTAGTTTACTCTTACCATAAGGATTTATAGGTTTTGTTGGATGCTTTTCATCTATAGGTAAATAAATTGGCTTTCCATAAACAGTTGCACTTGAACTAAAAATCAATTTTTTAACATTAAATTTTTGCATAGCATCAAGTATTGTTTTAGCACTTTTCACATTTTCACTAAGGTATTTTTTTGGTTTTTGAATTGATTCAGAAACAGATTTTAAACCTGCTAAGTGAATTACTAGATTTGGTTTAAACTTTTGGAATACTTTGAAAATTTTTTTTTTGTCCTTACAATCTACTTTTTTAAATTTAAAACTTTTATTTGATAAAAGTAAAATTTTTTTTACAACAGAAATATTACTATTTTTAAGATTATCAATAACTAAAACTTCATTTCCTCTTTTTAATAGCTTAGTAACAATATTACTTCCTATATAACCCAATCCTCCTGTAACAATTATTTTCATTTTTATTTTTTTCTTATAGAGATCAAATTTTCTCCTAATATAATTAGATCTCTTTTATTAATTTTGGAAATTTTACTTAAAGCATTTATATAATTTAAAGATATGTTTTGATATGGAAGCATCCAATCATGAATTTCAACAATGATTATTTTAAATTGATCCATCCAGTTATAATTTTTACTAAATAGATCTTTCTCAAATCCTTCTATATCGATCTTGATAATAAATGGCCAAATTTTTTTTTTCTCTTGCTGTAAAATTTTATTAATTGTAATAGTTTTTTTTGAGGTTTTTTTACCTCTGTTTTTCAAAATACCAATTTTATGTGCTCTAGGATCCTTTTTTTTTATAACTTTATAATCATATTCTTGAGAAGCTACACCTAGATTTAATAATTTTATTTTGTCAGGTCTTACATTTTTGCTTAAATATTTAAAATTGCTTTCATCAGGCTCGATTGAGATAATTTTAGCATTCTTATAAATCTCGAAAAAATATCTTGAAGTTGAACCGATATTTGAACCACAGTCAACAATTAATTTATTTGCTTTAATATTTTTGTATTCATTAATTAATTTATTCCATAATTTAATTTTTTTTAAATTATACTCCTCATAACCAAATATTTGGAAAACAGTATTTATATCATAAAAATTTCTTACATATTGAATGAAAAAAATTTTTTTTATTTTATCAAAAATAACAACTCTCATCAAAAAGTAAGAAATTATTCTTGGTGTAAGAATATAAAAAGAATTTTTATTTATTGTATTCATTATAAAAATATAAAAAACCTCAATAATATAAAATAAATTTTTAATAAAATATTTAATCAATACCTTCATATTTAAATAGATAATCGTTTTCGTTTAACTTTTTTATAAATTTGTATTTTTTTTTAATTAAAAATTTTTTTAATTTAGTAAAGAAGTCTGTTTCAATTAACATAAATTTAAATTTATATTTTTTAAAGTCTATTCCATTTAATACCTGAAATTCGGCTCCCTCGGTATCTAAACTTAAAAAATCAATTATTGATGGTGCATTTGATTTATCTAATAATGAATTTAATGTTGCAGCTTTCACATTATATATAAAATTTCTTTCACCTCTGTAGAGTTCAGGATATTTTAAATATTCTTTAACTTTATTATCATTAATAAATTCAGGTGAAAAACTTTTTAGACTTGAATATATTAGTTTAACAAACTTTTTTTTATATTTGAATGAAACACATGCATTATTATAAAAAAAATTTTTTTTTGAACGGTTTTTTTTACATTTCAAAAAAATACGTTTAGTTGGTTCAATAAGAATACCATTCCAATTTTTATTTTTTTCATAATAATAAGTATTTGATTGCGTTACACCATCGTGTGCACCTAATTCGATAAAGAAACCATTACTATAATTGAGATATTTCTCTAACTGTTGATCTAAATTATTTTTCCCATAATAATTTTTTAATAATTTTTTTAGAAATACTGGGATAGGTATTCTTAAGTATTTTTGAATTTTATAATAAACACTAAGCATTTTAATTAAGAATATATATTTTTTTGAAATTAGTAAAAATTTTTAAAATAATTTGTATCATATCTTGGTAAAGTTAAAAAATTTTCAATATTTGATAAATCTATTTCTTGTTGAGAAGTTGTAAGACCAAATTTAAACGAATATTTTTTCAATATAGATATCGTATGATTATTAAATGAACCAAATGGATAACAAACAGATAAATTATTTTTCTTAACACCTATTTGTTTAAGAAATTTAATAGACTTTACAATTTCTTTTTCTTGCTTTTCTTTTGCTAGCTTACTCCACCACTCATGATTATATCCGTGAGACCCAAAATGCATACCATATTTGATCATTTCTTTAATATTTTCTAAGCTTAGATAAAGTTCGGATGAAAATTTTTTAAAATTATTTGTTACTATTTCTTTAAATAATTGATCGATTACAAATTTCCTTTTTCTGATTGGTAATAATTTTTGTAACAATGATTTAATTAAAAGTGTTTCTTTGTCATCAAACTTACTTTTTAAATTTTTAATTTTAT
>MDSV01095413.1_pt1 | contig 14077 bp, 11 predicted proteins | sample 810851 | NCBI WGS metagenome assembly MDSV01 (sample SAMN05326640, study PRJNA326480) | marine metagenome | isolation source: seawater | place: Atlantic Ocean: North East | collected 2012 | reverse complement strand
GTATGCATTTCATCTCCAGTGCGATCTAAAAAACCAGTATTAATAAAAACAACTCTATTTTTTACAGCTCTAATACACTCTTTTAAGTTTATTGTGGTTCTACGCTCTTCATCCATTATTCCTATCTTAATTGTATATTTTTTTAGACCTAAAACTTTTTCAACTTTTTCAAAAAGTAAATCTGTAAAAACAACTTCATCTGGACCATGCATTTTTGGTTTAACAATATAAAAAGAGTTTGTTCTAGAGTTTTTTTTGTTTTTAAAATCATGAATTGCTGCTGCTGTTGTTATAAATGCATCCATTATTCCTTCTGGAATTTCCGAGCCATCTTTTAATAAAATAGAGGGGTTAGTCATTAAATGTCCAACGTTTCGGTTAAGCATTAAAGCTCTTCCATGCAATTTTATTTTATTTCCCTCAGGAGAAATGTATTCTCTATCAGGATTTAATTTTCTTATAAGTTTTTTTCCATTTTTTTCACCTTTATAGACTAAGTTGCCTTTCATTAGTCCAAGCCAGTTTTTATATCCATGAACTTTATCCTTAGCATCCACAGCCGCAACAGAGTCTTCGTGGTCCATAATTGTAGTTATAGCTGACTCTAAAATAATATCGTAAATTGCAGCTTTATCTTGTAATCCTCCCGCTGCTTTATCTGCAAGTCCTCCGATTGTATAATTAGGATCAAATTTAATATCTATATGAAGGTTATTATTTATCAATAAAAGAGAAGACAAATGATTTGATTTTTTTGTATAACCCACAAACTGTTTAGGGTTTTTTAATTTTAAGTTTAGTTTATTGTTTTCAACTTTTGGAATTTCTGAAATATTTTTCCAACTACCTTGTTTTAGTGGAACATTTTTATCTAAGAAATTACGGGCATATGCAATTACCTTCTCTCCTCTCACATAATTATATTTTCTTCCACGCTCAGCTCCATCAGACTCTGAAATTACATCAGTTCCATATAAAGCATCATATAAACTGCCCCATCTAGCATTGGCAGCATTAAGAGAGTATCTAGCATTCATTATTGGTACAACTAATTGCGGGCCTGCAATTGTAGAAATTTCTTTATCAACATTTTTAGTTTTGATTTGAAAATTTTTTCCTTCTTTTTTTTTGTATCCAATCTCTTTTAAAAAACTTAAATATTTTTTGACATTAAACTTCTTTCCTTTTTTATCTCTATGCCAAATATCAATTTTTTTTTGTAAAATTTCTCTAAAACCAAGTATATTTTTATTTTTTGGAGCAAGTTCATGAGCAAATTTATCAAAGCCACTCCAAAACCTTTTTTTTGTAATTCCAGTTCCAGGCAAAAGTTCATTATTGATAAAATCATACAATTCAGAAGCAATTGAAAGACCCTTTAGAGATATATATTTTTTTGCCATATTTAAGTATATTATATATATATAGAATAGATGAAAAGTTATTTAGAATTTGAAAAAGATATAAAAGGTCTAGAAGAAGAATTGGAAAAATTAAAGGATCCTTACAATAAAGAAGGATTATCCCAGGTTGATACTGAAAAAATATCAAGTATTCAAAGCCAGATTGACGATAAATTAAAAATTTCATATGAAAACTTAAATGCATGGCAGAAAACCCAGGTTGCAAGACATGAAGAGAGGCCTAAAGCAAAGTTTTTTATAGAAAGTTTATTTTCTAATTTTATAAATTTATCAGGAGATAGAAGATTTTCTGAAGATGAGGCAGTTCTTGCAGGGTTTGCGCAATTTGAAGGAGAATCTGTTTTAGTCATAGGTCAAGAAAAAGGTGAAGATCTTGACAACAGATTGAAGAGAAATTTTGGAATGATGAGACCTGAAGGTTATAGAAAATGTATAAGATTAATGAAGCTTGCTAATAAATTTAATATCCCCATAGTAACTTTTATAGATACGCCAGGCGCTTTTCCATCGGTTGGAAGTGAAACTCGTGGCCAGGCTGAGGCAATAGCGAGTTCAATAGAATGTTGCATGTCATTAAACGTACCAATAATTTCATTTATTATTGGCGAAGGTGGTTCTGGAGGAGCAATAGCTTTAGCCTCTGCGAATAAAGTTTTAATGTTAGAAAATGCAATTTACTCTGTTATTTCACCTGAAGGATGCGCTTCTATACTATGGAGAGATCCAAGCAAATCATTAGAAGCAGCCAAGGCGATGAAATTAACGGCTGACGAACTTTTAAAAATGAAAATTATTGATGAAATAATAAAAGAGCCAATAGGTGGCGCTCATCGTAATAAGGATGAAATAATGTCTTCAACTAAAATAATTTTGAAAAAATATTTATTGGAATTTAAAAATTATTCTAGAGAAGAAATTTTTGAACAAAGAAAAGAAAAATTTTTAAGTATTGGTAAAGAAGGGAGTTTTAATATATTTTCTAGTACTTCACTTGGGATTAGCAAAAATAATCTTTTCCCATCAATTAAAAAAGTTATATTCAAATTTAAAAAAGAAATAACAATAATTATCTTTTTAGCATTAATTATAGGCTTGTTTTTACTTTAATTTTTATAACGCGCCACAACAATTTTTATATTTTTTATTTGTTGCTGGACATTTTTCATTTCTAGGTATTTTTTCATTTTTTTTAAGTACCAACAAACATTTGGGGTTATTTAGCAAACCCCTTTTTTCAACATTTGGTTTTTCAATAGAATTTTCTGTATTTTCCTCGTTTAAAACTATTTCAAGATTATTTAAAAAAGTAATAAAATCGACTTTTATTTTATTTAATAGATCTTCAAAAAGTTTAAAAGCTTCCCTTTTAAATTCTTCTAAAGGGTCTTTTTGAGCATAACCTCTTAATCCAACAACTTGTCTTAAGTGCTCAAGATATTGTAGGTGAGCTCTCCATAAAAAATCTACAGTTTGTAAAAATATTCTTTTTTCTAGGTTGATGTTAGTAGATTCTTTAATTTCTTTTATTCTTTTTTCTCTAAAATCATTAAATCGTTTTTTTAATTCATCTTCAAATTCATTATTTTTTAGTGCTATAATATTATTTAGTTCTTCATTTTTAACTATCTTTCCCATTATAGGTTTAATTTTCGTTTTAAAGGACTCAATTTCATTTTCTCTTTCATAAATTTTTTTCTCGTTTGAAAAATTTTTTATTACATCTTCCGTAAAAGCAGTCACAATTTCATTGACATTTTCTGATTTTAAAATTTCTTTTCTTTGTTCAAAAATAACTTTTCGTTGATTATTCATAACATCATCAAATTTTAATAAAGTTTTTCTTATATCGTAATTTCTTCCTTCAACTCGCTTTTGGGCTCTTTCTAAAGCTTTATTAATCCATGGGTGATCAATTGACTCACCTTCCTTCAAACCGAATTTTTTCATTATGGTGTCTATTGATTCTGATCCAAATATTCTCATCAAATCATCTTCTAGACTAATATAAAATATAGAATTACCTTCATCCCCTTGTCTCCCTGATCTTCCTCTTAACTGATTATCTATCCTTCTACTTTCATGCCTTTCTGTTCCAATAACAAAAAGTCCACCAAGTTCTTTAACTTTATTTTTTTCATTTTTGCTACTCTCATCTATAATTTTTCCTCCTAATTTTACATCAGTACCTCTTCCGGCCATATTTGTTGCGCAAGTTACTGCATTAATTTTTCCAGCATCTGAAATTATATTTGCTTCTTTTTCATGCTGTTTTGCATTTAATACTGAATGCTTAACTCCATTTTTATTTAATAAATTTGAGTAAATTTCAGATTTATTTATACTTGTAGTTCCAATTAGAACTGGTTGTCCTTTTTGGTTACACTCTATAACTTTATTAACTATCGCTTTATTTTTTTCTTCCTCAGTACGGAATATTTGGTCATTCCAATCTTTTCTAATCATTTTTTGATTTGTAGGAACAGAAACTACTGGAAGTTTATAAATATCTAAAAACTCTTCAGCTTCAGTTGCTGCGGTACCAGTCATTCCAGCTAGCTTACTATATAATCGGAAATAATTTTGATAAGTAATAGATGCTAATGTTTGATTTTCACTTTGGATTTCAACTTTTTCTTTTGCCTCTATTGCTTGATGTAGTCCATCAGAAAATCTTCTTCCTTCAAGAACCCTTCCGGTAAACTCATCAATTAATTGAACTTTATTATCTCTAACAATATAATCAGTGTCTTTTAAAAATAATAAATTTGCTTTTAAAGCTTGGTTAATATGATGAACTAAATTAATATTTTGTGGGTCGTAGAAATTATTATTTTTAAGTATCCCGTATGTTTGTGATAATTTTTCAATTCTATCTATACCTTTCTCTGAAAGCATGACATTTTTATTTTTTTCATCTAGCTCATAATCTTCTTTTCCAAGTTGTTTGATAAACTTATTAGATACAAAATATTGATCTGACTTATCTTCTGTTGAGCCAGAAATTACTAATGGTGTTCTTGCTTCATCAATAAGAATACTATCAACTTCATCGACAATACAAAAAAAATGATCTCTTTGAACCATTTCCTCTACACTGTATTTCATATTGTCCCTTAAATAATCAAAACCAAACTCATTATTTGTTCCATAGGTTACGTCACAATTATAATTTTTTTTTCTTTGCAGATCATCCATTTCGTTTTCTATGCACCCAACAGTCATACCTAAAAATTTATATATTTGACCCATCCATTCAGAATCTCTTTTTGCTAAATAGTCATTTACGGTAACAACATGAACCCCTCTGCCAATTAAAGAATTTAAATAAGTTGGTAAAGTTGAAACTAATGTTTTACCTTCACCGGTTTTCATTTCTGCGATTTTTCCTTGATGTAAAATTATTCCTCCCATTAACTGAACATCAAAATGTCTCTCTGAAAGTGTTCTTTTAGATGCTTCTCGAACATAGGCAAATGTTTCTGGCAGCAGGTCATCTAACGGCATGCCTTTTTTAATTTTGGATTTAAATTCCTCTGTTTTAGATGGAAAATTTTCATCTGGGATCTCTTTAATTCTCGATTCCCAATTATTAATTTTTTCTACAGTAGATTTAAGTTTCTCTATATCTCTTTGACTTGAATTTTTGACAAATTTGCTGATAATGCCGCTAATATTTAACATAAATAATTATAATGTTTTAAATAAGACTTATATAATCAATAATTGGAAATTTTAAACAGTAATGACCTTAAACTTAAAAAATTTACTTAATCCCAAAATTAAAATGTCAAAAATGGGCGAATTTCAAGAATTGCAGCCTATTGGAGGGTTAGAAATATCGGCCTTGTCAGCTGATCTTTATGGAGATGGAAGAGATGACCTTACATTGTTTTATTTTAAAGAAGGAGCAAATTTTGCTGGAGTTTACACAACATCTAAAGTTACTTCTGCTAGCATTAATTGGAATTTAAAAATAAAAAGACATTTTGTAAAAGCTCTTATGGTAAACACAAAAAATGCAAATGTTTTTACTGGAATAAAGGGAGCTCAAGGATTAAAAGAGATTGCTCAGGCTTTATCAAGATCCCTTACATTAAAATCTTCACAAACAGCTAAAGGAGTAAGTGATGTTGTAAAAATAACAGATTTACTTTTTGCATCAACTGGAGTCATAGGTGAAGAATTTCCTGCTATAAAAATAAAAAATAGAATCCCAGAATTAGTAAAAAAATTAAGAACTGATCAAAGTAAATTTGTTTGGTTTAAAGCCGCTAGCGCAATAATGACAACAGACACTAGACCAAAGTTAGCTTATGAGGAATGTAAAATAGGTAATAAAGTTATAAAAATTTCTGGAATTGCAAAAGGTTCAGGGATGATCCAACCTAATATGGCTACTATGCTTAGTTTTATTTTTACAGATGCAAATATACCTTCTGTTTTTTTAAAAGCTATTTTAAAAAAGGTTATTGCTACAACATTTAACTCAATTACTGTTGACGGCGATACTTCAACAAATGATATGGTAAGTATTTTTGCGACAGGAACAGCCAAAAATACAAAAATCTATAATGTGTTGGATCCAAAACTTCAAGATTTTGAAAAAGCATTACATAGATTATGTTTAAATTTAGCTAAACAAATTGTTGTAGATGGAGAAGGTGCTAAAAAATTTATAACAGTTAATGTAATAGGTGCACGATCTTCATCAATGGCAAGAAATATAGGATTTTCAATCGCAAACTCTCCATTAGTAAAAACAGCAATAGCTGGAGAAGATCCAAACTGGGGAAGAATTGTTATGGCAATTGGAAAATCTAAAGAAAATATTATTGCTAATAAAATACAATTAAAAATTGGAAAATATTTGGTTGCTGCACAAAGTAAAGTAGCAAAGGATTATAATGAAAAAGACTTAAAAGATTATATGAAATGGGATTCAATTAATATTGAAGTAGATCTAAATATTGGAAGCGCAGCATATACAGTATACACGTGTGATTTTACACACGACTATATTGATATTAATGCGGACTATCGAAATTAATATCTATTTTTCTAGAGAAAAATTTTATAAAATAATACTTAATGATTAAATACAATTTAATATGTAAGTGCGGAAAAACTTTTGAAAGCTGGTTCGCATCCTCTTTAGAGTTTGACAACTTGTGTAAAAAAAAATTAATTAAGTGTATTTATTGTGATTCTTCATCTGTCAAAAAAACAGTTATGGCACCTAATTTGTCTAGCAAATCAAATAAAATTATAACAAAAAATAAATCCGCAAAAAATTTTAAAAAACAACTTTTAAAATTTAGAAAATATATAGAAAAAAATTGTAAGTATGTTGGAAAAAATTTTACTCAAGAAGCAAGAAGTATTCATTACGATAAAAAAAATTCTCAAGGAATATATGGTAGCGCCACACCAGAAGAAACTTCTGAATTATTAGAAGAAGGGATAGAAGTTGCTACAATACCCTGGATTGATAAATCAGAAAATTAGCTTTTTAAAAAAGTTGAAATGTAGTTTACAGAAGCATCTTTATCTTTTGACCATTTTTTAGATAATAAATCAAATTTCATTCCAATTGTTCCATCTTTTACAAAGTCATTTTCTGTTACAACGACTTCTAGTTCATGAGGAGTTAAAAATTTATTCCAATCATGAGTCCCAATAGGAAGCCAGCGCAAAATATATTCCGCACCTATTATTGCAAAAATATATGATTTTAAATTTTTATTTATTGTTGCGACAAACATAATCCCATTTTTTCTAATTAATTTTGAACAATTTTTAATAAATAAATTTAAATTAGTAACATGTTCAACAACTTCCATATTTAAAATTACATCAAATTCATTGCTAAAATTTAAATTTTCAGGTGGACAACAAATATATTCAATATTTAAACCCATTTCTTTTGAGTGTAATTTTGCTACTTCAATATTATCACTCGAGGCGTCTATACCAGTAATTTTTGCTCCTAGTCTGTTTAAGGGTTCACATAATAATCCTCCACCACAACCTATATCTAAAATTTTTAATCCTTTAAGTGGTTTTTCATCATTTGAATTAAGTTTAAAATGAGAAATTAATTTATCTTTAATAAAGCTAATTCTGGCAGGATTAAAAAGGTGAAGAGGCTTGAATTTCCCATTTGGATTCCACCAATCACGAGCCATTCGCGAAAACTTTTCTACTTCTATTTTATCTACTGTAGTCAAATTTATTATAGTTTAGATGCACTTGTGCATTTTTGTAAATAAGAGTATTTATTATTAAAAAAAACATAAAGTAAATAAGATATTTTACCATGAAAAGATTAGTACTTAAGTTTGGCGGAACATCTGTTGGAAACATTGAAAAAATTAAGAAAGTTGCCAATATAATTAAAAAAAGACATGCTGAGAATAATGAAATAATTGTTATTGTTTCAGCAATGTCTGGCACAACTAATGAATTACAAAAAAAATCCAATTTGATTAGTAGTGATTTTGATAAAAAAGAGTTAGACGTATTACTTTCATCTGGAGAACAAGTGTCCAGTTCACTTTTGTCTGCGGCTTTAATTGATTTGGGGGTAAAGGCTCGATCTTGGTTGGGTTGGCAAATACCTATTTTTACTGACAATAATCATGCTTCTGCGCAAATATTAAAAATTAAAACTGATGAAATATTAAAATTTATTTCTAATAAAGGAGTAGCTGTAATTGCAGGCTTTCAAGGTATTACAAAAAATGATAGAATTACAACCTTAGGCAGGGGAGGATCTGATTTATCCGCAGTTGCTATTGCAAAATTTTTTGAAACAGACTCTTGCGAAATTTATACTGATGTTGAAGGTGTTTTGACAACTGATCCTAACATGTATGAAAATGCAAAAAAAATTGAAAAAATATCTTACGAAGAAATGTTAGAAATGGCATCCTTAGGAGCTAAAGTAATGCAACCTAGTGCAGTTCAAGCATCAATGATTGATGATACTCAAGTTCATGTTAGATCAACTTTTTCAGAAAAATTAGGTACAAAAATAATTTCAGAAAGTGATATAGATTATAAAAAAGCTGTAACAGGAATAGCTTATTCAAAAAATAATGCTAAAGTTTCTATAGTTGGAGTTACTGATAAACCCGGTGTTGCTGCAGATGTTTTTGAACCTATAGGAAAAAATAATATTAATATTGATATGGTAATCCAAAATACTTCTTTGGATGGAAAAACGGCAAATATAACTTTTACAATAAAGCAAGAAGATTTAAAAAAAACATTAGAAATAATTGAAAAAAATAAACAGAAAATAAATTATAAAAGAATAACACACGACGAAAAGTTAGCTAAAATATCTATTGTTGGAGCAGGGATGATCGCAAGTCCTGGAGTGACTCATAAAATGTTTAGATCTCTAGCAAATGAAAAAATAAATATATTAGCTATATCAACATCAGAAATAAAAATTTCTGTTTTAGTCCAGGAAGCTTTAACGCAAAAAGCAGTAAAAACATTACATAAAACTTTTGAACTCGATTAATAATTCAATGAGCATAAGACCATTTAGAGATATAAAAAGAAAAAGTACTAAAAAGATAAATGTTGGTAACGTTCAAGTAGGTGGAGGAGCTCCTATATCTGTTCAATCCATGACTAATACTTTGACTACAGATGTAAAAGAAACAGTTAAACAAATAAATCAATTAAAAGATGTGGGTGCAGATATTGTAAGAGTTTCTTGTCCAGACCAAGAATCAACTATAGCTTTAAAAAAAATTGTATCTCAAGTAAAAATTCCTATAGTAGCTGATATTCATTTTCATTATAAAAGAGCAATAGAGGCAGCCGTTTCAGGAGCAAGTTGTTTAAGAATTAATCCTGGCAACATTGGATCTAAGGATAGAATAAAAGAAGTTTTAAAAGCAGCAAAAGATAATAATTGTTCAATAAGAATCGGAATAAATGCTGGTTCTTTAGAAAAACCATTATTAGAAAAGTACAAAGAGCCTTGCCCAGAAGCACTAGTTGAGAGCGCTATAAACAATATAAAAATTCTAGAAGATGAAGATTTTTTTAATTTCAAAATAAGCGTTAAATCATCTGATGTTTTTTTAACGACTAAAGCCTATAGATCTTTATCTTCAGTTTGTGACTATCCTTTACATCTAGGAATTACAGAGGCAGGTAGCTTAACAACTGGAAGTGTAAAATCTTCAATAGGAATGGGGATGTTATTAATGGAAGGTATTGGAGACACATTAAGAGTCTCCCTATCAGCAGACCCAGTAGAAGAAGTAAAGATTGGTTACGAAATTTTAAAATCGTTAAACATAAGACATAAAGGAGTTAATATTATTTCTTGTCCTTCGTGTGCACGGCAAGCATTTCCGGTTATTAATACAGTTAATATATTGGAAAAAAGACTTTCACACATAAAAGAACCAATTACACTTTCAATTATTGGATGCGTTGTTAATGGTCCGGGTGAAGCATCTCAAACACAAATTGGTTTAACTGGAGGAGGTCAAGATAACCATATGATGTATTTATCAGGCATTCCACATCACAAAGTAGTTAGCGATAAAATAATTGAAGAAGTTGTATCTTTGGTAGAAAAAAAATCACAAGAACTTAAAAGCAACTAAAACATAAAATGATTCCTCTAGAAAAAGTTAAACTTATTGTTAGCACGTATGAAAATTTAGAAAAAGAGCTAGCTTCTAGCGATATAGATAAAAAAACTTTTGTAAAAAAATCTAAGGAGTATTCTAGTATAGGAGAGATTATTAATGAGGCAAAAGGTTATATTGGGTTTGAAAAAGAAAAAGTAGAATTAGAAAAAATTATAAATGAGACAGATAGTGATTCAGAGATGATAAAATTAGCTGAAAGCGAACTAGAACAAATGATAAAAAAAAAGGAAGAATATGAAAAAATTCTTAAAGTATATCTTTTACCAAAAGATGAAGCTGATGGGAAAAATGCAATACTTGAAATAAGAGCTGGTACTGGAGGATTGGAAGCCACGTTATTTGTTGCTGATTTATATAAAATGTATGAGAAAGTTTGCTTAAAAAAGAAATGGATACTAGAAATTATTAATATATCAAAAAGTGAGGCAGGCGGTTTTAAAGAAGTAATTTTGTTAATAAAAGGAAATAGCATTTATTCTTTTCTTAAATTTGAATCGGGTGTTCACAGAGTACAAAGAGTGCCAGAAACAGAAACCCAAGGAAGAGTCCACACATCTGCAGCGACAGTTGCAGTTCTACCTGAAGCAGAAGAGGTAGATATAAAAATAAATGATAAAGATTTAAGAATAGACGTATTTAGATCAAGCGGACCAGGAGGTCAATCTGTAAATACTACAGATAGTGCTGTAAGAATTACCCACATACCTACCGGTGTCGTTGTAAGTCAACAAGATGAAAAATCACAACATAAGAATAGAGCAAAGGCGATGAAGATTTTAAGGTCAAGAGTTTATGAAGCTGAAAGAGAGAGAAAAGATAAAGAAAGATCAATTGATAGAAAAAACCAAATAGGGTCTGGAGATAGATCTGAGAGAATAAGAACCTACAACTTTCCACAAGGAAGAGTTACAGATCACCGAATTAATTTGACTTTACATAAACTGGAAGAGTTTTTAAGTGGCGATGCTTTTGAAGAATTAAGTCAAAATTTAAGACTACAAGATCAAGAAATAAAATTAGCTAATTTAAAACATTAAAATGATAATAGAAAATACGATCAAACAAGCTTCTCAACTTTTAAAGCTCCATAATATTCAGTCACCAATGCTAGATGCTGAAATAATCCTTTCGGATATAATGGGTGTAAATAAAGAGTTTTTCATAACAGAAAATAATAAAAAAATTTCAGAAAAAATTATAAAAAGATTCAATGTTGCTATTAAACGAAGAATTAAAAATGAGCCTATTGCTTATATTGTTGGCAAAAAGGAATTTTGGAGTGAACAATTCTTAGTAAAAAAGGGAATTCTTGTCCCTCGGCCAGAAACAGAAATTATGATTTATAAAATAATTAAATTATTTAAAAATAGAAGTATAAATATTTTAGATATTGGAACTGGATCTGGATGTATATTACTCTCAATACTTAAGGAACTTAAAAATTCGAGGGGGATGGGTATAGATATTTCTAAAGAAGCTATCGAAATAGCTAAAAAAAATTCAAAAAATCTTAGTTTGTTAAATCGTTCTAGATTTAAAGTATCAGATTTAAGTAAATTTAATATTGGTAAATATGATTTAATAGTATCTAATCCACCATATATACCGACAAATGATATTAAAAAATTAAGTAAAGATATAATTAATTATGAGCCTAACATAGCATTAGATGGAGGCTTTGATGGTCTTGACCTAATAAAAAAAGTTATCTATAAATCTAATAGTCTATTAAAAAGAAATGGATTACTCACATTAGAAATTGGAAATTCTCAATATAAAAAGGTTTCTAGTATATTAAAACATCAGGGATTTAAAGAAATAAGCAAGGAATACGATTATAATAGCAATGTACGTTGCATAATGAGCACAAAGATAAAATTTTTATAAACTATTAAAATAATTATTTTGACAAATTAAATTATAAATGAATATGATAACTCAAATCCTTAATTTAAATAAGGTAATTCAAAAATAGATATGTTTAACGGAAAGCAAAAAAGGTTTAAGCGTCGTTCAAATGGTAGGGGTCATTCCTCACATCATGGAGGAGGACCATCAAGAATGAGATCAAATTCATTTTCTAATGGCCATTCAAGAAATAATTTCAGGTCGACATTAAGTGCAGAGAAATTACTTGATAAGTACAATGCATTAGCAAAAGAAGCTTTATCCTCAGGAGATAAAACTTTATCAGAAAACTATCTACAGCATGCAGATCACTTTATAAGAGTTATTGAAGATAAAAATAGGAGTCGTGTTCAAAATAAAGATAATGCTGTTTTAAAAACATCTTCTGAACAAAAAGTTTCTTCATCAAATGATGATACATCTCAAAAAGAAATCTCCGGTACTAAAGAATAATATATAAAAAAGTATTTATTTTAAAAGCTCTGAAATCAAAACATCAGTTTTAATTCTATGAATTTCAAACTTTGTTCTTTCAGCTTCCTTTAACACCTTACCTGATGGAAGTTTTAATCTTTGTGAGTTTACATGCTTCCCATTTACAATTACTTCGTAGTGTAAATGTGGACCAGTTGACATGCCGGTTGAACCTACGTAACCAATAATTTGACCTTGCTTAACTTTTTTACCTACCTTCATCCCTTTAGCAAAACTTTTCATGTGAGCATAAACTGTTTCATATGTGGAGTTATGTTTTATTTTTATACAATTACCCCCACCTCCACACCATTTAGCACGAATAATTGTTCCAGATCCAGAAGCCATAATGGGAGTTCCTGAAGGCGCAGCAAAGTCGGTACCTTTATGCATTTTGTTAAAACCAAGTATAGGATGTTTTCTCATCCCATACGAAGAAGACAGTCTTGCCCCATTAATTGGAGTTTTCATTAAAGCTTTTTCAACACTTTTTCCATTTACATCAAAGTATCCAAAGTCTTTATCTTTACCAAATTTATAAAGAGATATCTCTCTTCCGTTAACTGACATGTGAGCATAAAGAATAGATCCACTTTTTATATATTGTCCATTTTCATCAAAATATTTTTCATACAAAATTTTAAAATAATCATTTTTTCTCAAATCTCTTTGAAAATCTACTTCGAAACCAAAAATTCTAGCGAATTCAATAATTGTTTCTGGGTTAATTTTAGCTTCCATTGCAGCTGAGTAAAGATTATTGGTAATTATATTTTCAGCGATTGTTTTTTTCTTATATAGTTTAGTAATAATTTTCTGTGATATTATTTTATTTTCATCATTTTTTGTTATAGCTATTGTAGTGCTTTTACTTATAGGTACAGAAAATTTTATTATAGAGCTGCTGTCATTCAATGCATTTTTTGCAACAATAATATCAATTATATTTCCTACAGAAAGTTGACTTGGATTACTAAATTTTTTGTATTGATTAATGACTTTTTGAATTTCACTATTTTCTACTTTAAATTTTTTAAGAATTTTTTGGATTGTATCTCCTTTATTTATTGTATAATTTTTGTTGATAAAAGGGGATTTAATTTGTTTGAACAAATACTCTTTGAATGATTTTAATTCTTCATTATTGTTTGAATTAGTAATTTGATCAGACTTTTTTAGAATTTTCTGATCACTTTTGTAATAAATTGTTATAAAAAAAAATATAGAAATAAAAAATATAAAAAACCCTAAGTATTTGAGCTTATCCAGGTTTTTTTTAATAATTGCGATCATATAAGTATTATTACTAATGTTTGGTTGTATTATTATATTTGTTAAATTTTATATATCAATTTACTAAAAATTTGTTCTAAAAATGCCTGATTTTCATAGTATTTACCGTTAATATTCGTCTTGATTTATTCATTAATTAGCTTATAACCGAGCGTCCAACCCCAAAAAAAGCTTAGTTTTCTTAGCTTAATTATGGAGTTGTTAATTAAAATGTTAACGACTGAACCTATAGTTGTGGTTTTAGCTTTGAACATTTTTAGCTGTTTTAAATTGTAAAAAAAAGAAGAAGAGAAG
>MDSV01231665.1_pt1 | contig 14079 bp, 10 predicted proteins | sample 810851 | NCBI WGS metagenome assembly MDSV01 (sample SAMN05326640, study PRJNA326480) | marine metagenome | isolation source: seawater | place: Atlantic Ocean: North East | collected 2012 | reverse complement strand
TCAAGCTCGAATGAAAAGAAATCTGAACCAGCCGATAATCGGATTGAGGCATTAGCCTCTAATTGAAAATTCTGAACTCGTCTCTGGCCGTCTTCATCCAAGGATTCGAAGTAGAACGTATGAATTTCTCCGAAGCCTCCCCCTGAGCTATTGTTATCTCCCCCACTAAATGATAACCAGCCAATACCCTCAATTATCACACTTTCAGACAGTTCCCCATTTCTCCATGAGCGATTTACTGAAGCACTACTGACCGAAATCTCTGCTGTGAAGCCTTCTTCGTAGTCGTCCTCTGAATATCCCTCCCTTAGAATCATGGTCCCGTTTCCTAGCATCTCAAAATCTTGAGCTAGAAGCTCGTCACCATCATATGACTCATTCAACCATACCCTGTCTAAGGATAAGTCTAGCATAATTCCATTTGATCCATTCATCGTATTCATCTGAAGTGAGCCGTTGCCGAGTTCGTTTGATTCTAGAATAGCTCCATCTCTCTTTTGCCAGCCTCTTCCCTCGAAATCGATATTCTGATCACTAGAGTCTTCTCCTTCGAGTGACCAGACAGTCTCCCTAGTTATTTCGTGATCTTCGATGGGTTGGTTCCAATTTGTAACTGTGAGGGACCTACTGCATGATGACTCCATACTGGAGAAATTCACAAGAATCTTATCACCAAAATTTGGTTGGGAATCTAGCTCTATATCGACCTCTCCTCCTGCACTGATGTGCGATACATTTGGTGGTGAAATATCTCTGATCTCGTTTATGTGGGATGCACTAACAGTAACGCCACTGGGGGATGTTCCAGGGGAGAAGGGGGGCTCGAATACTACTCGATATCTATGGACATGTCCTATGCTGAAGTAATCTCCATCTTCGTTTACCTCGTCAAGCCATGTAACTTCTGAGTCCCAGTCGACTAGAATATCACATTCCTTTGTGACTGGGGGTTGACCAGAAACCAGACTTACAGGAGTGCTGAGCAATAAAATTAATGTCAAGAGAATTGCGAGTTTTGTCTGTGATTCCTCAACACTCATGATTAACCACCTAATACTACAAGAGACAGCATTAGTACAATAACCATTCCGAACGACATGCCATGGAAGAATATAGTGAAAAATACTTGCAAAGACCTTTCATCCGTTGAATTGTAAGGGAAGAGTTCCATCACTTTCTCCTGTCCCCCCCTTAGACCAAAAATAGGCCTGAATATGAATGCGCGTCTCACTACCTCGAAGCAAGTCAAGACACCTACTATCAGGACAGGTGTGGCGAATAACATTGCGGGAAAGAATCCCACCTGAAATATTGCTAAAATAGCTATCAAAGGGAAGGTGACATGCAAGTGCACGATAAATGTTGGATAAACGGCCTCATTTAGGTAGGCTAGATATTTGCTAGGCCCATTAAGCATCTTCGAGGACCAAGAAAAAATTAGTAAGCACCAAAACCAAGCATGGAATGATTGAATGATTGAGGCAGATGTAGCGGTGACGGAGAAGGCAGGGTAGCCACTATCTACCCAACCCCCATCCATCACACTTGGTACTTCACTTACGAGCATCATGATGAACCATATTATGGCCAAAAAAGGTGTGATAATAGTTAGTGGTGTTCGTATCATTTCTAATACTTTGAAATATTCCTCCTTGGCTGAAATCATAAGGAAGCCGAATAAGAAGTATAGCATATATCGAGGGAACTCCCACCACATTCCAACCTCTCCAAATTCCCAAGGTTTGAACAATATTGCGTTCAATGCTAAGATAATAGGAGGTAGTATCAGAATTCCGAGACCTGCTCTAATATTCATAGTATAACGAACTGATCGCATAATGGAGCCTTCTGGATTTACCTTCACATGGTGGAATAATGGTGTCAGGATAATTGAGTAAATCAGCAAGTTGTAGATGAACCAGAGATGGCCATAGGGCATAGCGTCACCACCTGGGAAAATTGTGAAGAGGAGAGTGGTTTTCTCGGTGAATTCAAAAATTCCAAAAAAAAGTATATAGATTGTGAAAATAAGAGGGATCCCTAATCTAGAGCCCCTCTCTCTGACATATTGCTGCCAAGTTCTTCTCCTTAAGGCGAAGGCAGTTCCCATACCAGAGATTACGAACAATGCCGCCAGTCTCCACTGATGCATGACTGCTACTACGAAGGCATAGGGTAGTCCCAGTAGGCCTTCAGGTTGGTATGGATAGAAGACTACAAAGTGAAACCATATTAGTAGGCCGAATAGTATTATTCTGAGCCAATCAATGTCATGACGTCTCGTAGATGAGTCAGAATAGAGGCTCTTCGTAGTCATCATCTTCACCAGACCTTTCCTTCCAGAGAGAAACTGGTACGTCTTCATATACATCCGAGTAGGGGTCCTTCTCTTTCTGGTTGAGCAGTGCTGCTTCAGCTGCGGCTCTTGCGAATTCCTCTGCATTCGCCTTGAATTTCCAGTAGTGTATCCTCCACTCTCTACCGTCCCAGAGTGTTGTCTCCTCTGACTCTGTGGTCAGGAGATCATAGTCCTGCAGCTGGTAGAAGAGATTTCTGTCGGTTGGCTCAAGTGCATTATCGATGATTCGGTTTGAGAAACCGAAGAAGCCGAGTGCGTGTTCGGCGATTGACTCTGCTACAACCACTTCCATATCCGTATCCACCTTACTTCTGATTGCAGAAGTAAGTTGAGCTAGTGTCAAACCCATCACAATGCCCCCGGGACATGCTCACAGGGTAGGGGGCTCTATTTCAACGGTCTCTATAAACTCTTCAAAATCTAACGATTGTGTGTACGAAGTCGTTATTCTGTGAAACAGTAGCGCAGATGCATGGATGGTGAGGTGCGAGCCACTTTCCTAGGTCTTGATGAGGCTGAGGAAGGGCCTTGGGATGTTGTGATTCTTCCAATCCCATTCGAGATGACTACCAGCTGGATAGAGGGAACAGAGTTAGGCCCTGCAGCATGCATAGAAGCCAGTTCACAAGTCGAGTTATATGATCCAATTCTATCTGAAGAGCTTCCATGTGGCCTCTCTTTTCGCACATCGGAACCTTGGGAGTCTGATGCTGGAACCTTAATGGAACAGCTGGACTCAATTCGTGAATACTTCTCGAAATGGGTAGGAGATGCATTTCCGGTGGCTTTAGGAGGAGAGCATGGTATCTTGCCACCCATTATGGAAGCAATATCCGAACACCCAAGATTACAGGGAGAACTATCGCGTCTGACATTGATTCAAATCGATGCTCACGCTGATTTGAGGGATGAACTACAAGGCGAGAGGTATTCGCATGGGACGGTTATTAGGAGATCTCTAGACGCAGGAGTTGGAAGAGTGATACAGATAGGGACTAGGGCGCTTTCAAAGTCAGAAGCGGAGTTTTCCATTAGTGACGAGAGGATTGAGACATGGTATGCCAGGGAAATCCTCAGCGCTTCTGATGGCAGGGCAGGATGGGCGAATATGCTTGAGAACATATCTGGTATTGAGGGACCAGTCTGGATTACTTTCGACATCGACGGACTTGATGGAAAATTGGTTCCCTCAACAGGCACCCCAGTACCAGGTGGACTTTCATATTGGGAGGCCGTTGAAATCATTGAGAGTATCTTCTCTGCACCTGGGACCGATGTCATCGGGGCCGATGTAAATGAAATAGCTCCAGGAAAGGAGGGGCCTCTGACAGAGTTCAATGCCGCTCTTATCGCAACTAAGATAGTCGCTTGCCATACTGCAAGCCTGCTGAAGAGAAATAGGGAGTGATAGTATGGCGAAACTCGATCGATTAAATATGCGTCAATGGATGACCACCTTGGTTCTGTCATCATTGATGGCAGTCTCTGCTTCCCCGGTGGTTTCCGCTCAGATTAGTCAGCCGGACATCATTCAGGAGCACTGGTATCACTCCTATGCAACTCTGACCTTGGACATCAACGCATGGGAAGATGACTACCCAGAAATCATCAATCTCTCCACCATAGGGCAGACTGAGTTGGGGAGGGAAATTTGGATGTTGCAAATCTCTGATTGGACAGGGTTTTGTCAAGAAGGCCCTATGCCTGTACCTGATTGCGAACACTACAAATTAGACGGGAGTCGCAAAGAAGTAGTCTACATTGATGGAGGGCACCATGGAAACGAGCACTTAGGCACAGAGCTTGCTTTCCTAGTCGCCGAGTACTACATAGAGGGCTGGGCTAATGGCAATCAAGAGGTAATCGATTTATTGGCGACGACTGAGTTGCACGTCCTAATTATGCTCAATGCGGATGGTAATGACTTCGACACAAGATGGAATGTCAACCAAGTGGACCTGAACAGGAACTACGACCACTACTGGAACACATGCCCTACGACTCAGCCTGGGAGTTCTGCATTCAGTGAATCGGAGACTCTTGCGAATTCAATATACATGAATGATGTCGTGCCGCACGCTGATTTGTATATCACCATGCACACGGGAGTCTGGATCATGCTCTATCCATGGGGCAAGTGGCCAGAGCAACCTTCTGACTGGGAAATGTATCACCATATTAGAGATGAGGTGAATACGAATATTTCTGACATCCCCATTCGTAACGCTAACCAAGGCCTATACCCAAACTGTGGGACCAGTCGAGATTACGGCTACGGCGTTATGGGATATCCAACTTTCACCTTTGAAACCGATGACGAGCAGTTCCTCCTGGGGACAGTAGAGGCCCTATCGGAAAGATTGGGCGAGGAACTCGATGTGATGCATTACCTCATCGAGAATGTATGGTACTGGAGAGCTCGTCTTGTAGCCGATTCCTTAGAGGTGGAAGATGGAAAGGTACACCTCAGCGTTTCTAATCTGGGACATTCGAGTACGTCAAATGCCACACTGCTATACATAGAGGACGAGGATTCAATGGAGTTTTGGCTCCCTGGGTCGAGTCAACCAACCGAAATTACTGGGACTGGGGATGTCAAGGAAGGGTTTTCTCAGATTCAGTTTGATTCTGAGTTCAACCTCTCCGCTCCTGGGTACGGCTTCGCTGTCAATGCCACGAATAGCACCATCACAACGCTTGATTTTTCAGATGCTCCGATTTCCAGCGAAGGGTTTTGGATCCTGTACTACCAGAAGAGAGTGATAGATTCCTCGATGTGGGTGGGGGAATTAGTCAATGAGAGTATCGTTGAGAATAATGACGGCGTACCACAGGGTCTTCTTCCAGCCCCATCTATTCTGCTTGTTTTCATCGCCTTCGCTCTAGCGACGATTAATGGAAGGAATAGTAGATTTGAATAATAATTTATGTTTCTAGACTACTAATTTAGACTCTAAACTGATAGTTTGAGACAGAATTATTTGTAAACTAGTTACTAATCGGGTAGTTCGGGCTATTTATGAAGATAAGCAACAGTGAATTTACAAAGTTGGGCACGCAATTGATTTTACCAGTATTCGAAAATACCAAAAAAGCCCCTAATAACTCTCTAAAGGGACTTAATAGGAACCAGAGGGGGCTAGTCAGAGATGTTCTCAGCTCTGGCGGTTTCGAAGGCAAAAAGGATAGTAGAATGTCCTTGTGGACTCCTGAATGTAACATCGTACTTGTTGGAATGGGAGGTAAAGACAGGTTAGACCACAAGGTTGCTCGTGATACTGGTGCGAAGACTATAGCCTCCTTGTCAAAGAAGAAGGGGGTTGTTGTGACAGTGAGGTTCACCTCAGGATGGACAGGAGAGAGGATGTTGGACTTCGCCGAGGGCATGATGCTTCGGGACTACGAGTTCCTTGAACACCAAGAGGTTCCAGATGACCACATAGATGACGAGTGGGATGTTGATTTCCAAACAAGTTCTAGGTACCAAGATTTGCTCTCGGAAAGTCTCGATAGCGTTCTCTCGGTTGTAGGGGGGGTTCATCTGGCACGTAATCTTGGAAACGAGCCGGCCAATGTACTCTATCCAATGGAGTATGCCAGAAGGGCCCTTGAATGGGCTAAGGGAAAGGAGAATGTCAGAGTTGAGGTATATGACTGGGACAAATTGCATGAGTTGGGCATGGGTGGACTCATAAATGTCGGCAAGGGTAGTGATCAGAAACCATGCATGGTTCTCTTTACTCTGAATCCAGATGCTGATGAAGGAGTTCAGAGACCTTGCATAGTTGGAAAGGGAATCACGTTTGATACCGGAGGAATTTCGATCAAGCCTACAAGCGGAATGTGGGATATGAAGTACGATATGTGTGGAGCGGCTACCGTCTTCGGACTTATGGAGGCATTACATGCAACTGGATATGACAGGCGGGTCAATGGGATCTCATGTCTTGCAGAAAATATGCCAGGATCTGGAGCTTACCGTCCTGGAGACGTTTTCAAGACTTATTCTGGAAAAACAGTTGAGGTTTTCAGTACGGATGCCGAAGGAAGAAATGTGCTATCAGACGGCCTTTGGAAAGCAGGAGAATTTGATCCGGAGTACATCATTGACTTGGCCACGCTTACGGGAGCTGTTATTGTAGCTCTAGGAAATCAGATTTCTGGAATGTGGTCGAATAATGAAATTCTAGCGGGAAATCTGAAACTCGCTGCTGAGAGAAGCGGGGAGTCGGTTTGGAGGATGCCGCTGAATGATCAGTTTCGAAAGTACATGACTGACTCTGCGTTTGCAGATATCAGAAATGGCTCTATTGGAGGCAGAGCAGGATCATCTAACACTGCGGCGGCATTCCTTGAATTCTTTGTGCCAAAGAGAGATTTCTCAGATGATGAGAGTAAAATTCCTTGGGCACACCTAGACATCGCTGGATCGGCTTGGGGACCGGGTTCCAAAGCCCGTTCGGAGGGTGTGAACCCTCTTTTCCAGTATGGGACCTCCGGAATCCACGTTAGGACTCTGCACAGGCTAATCACAGAGGGCTGACTACTCTTCTCCATCTTCGGGTTCGACCTCTTCGAAGTCCGCCTCTACTACATTATCAGAATCATCTGTGCTTTGCTCTTCGGCCATTTCAGCGGCTGCAGCTTCATAGAGCTTGGCTGAAACTTCATGTAGAGATTCCTCTACTTCAGACATTTTCGCCTGGACTGCTGCCTCATCGAGATCATCGACATCGATTGGATTGTCGTCTTTGGTAATCAAAGCCCTCAGTTCCTCGAGTTTTGAGTGAATGGGCTCTGTATCGATATCAGAAATCTTCTCTGCGGCCTCTTTGAGCATCTTTGTAGCTTGATAGACCATTCCATCTGCGGAATTAATCAATGTCACACCTGCCTTCCTTCTCTTGTCCTCGGAAGCGAACTCCTCAGCCTCGGAGACCTTTGCACTGATCTCCTCCTCTGAAAGAGAGGTTTGGCTCTCGATCTTGATAGATTGCTCAGTTCCAGTCCCCAAGTCTTTTGCTGAGACGTCTACTATTCCATTTGCATCAATATCGAAAGTGACCTCAATCTGTGGAATGCCCCTGGGAGAGGGTGGAATGCCCATAAGGTGGAATCTCCCCAGTGTGATATTATCCTTAGCAAATTCCCTCTCTCCCTGTAGAACATGTACTTCAACAGCGGGTTGATTGTCGGCAGCTGTTGAGAATGTCTCAGATCTCCTAGTGGGGATCGTAGTATTTCTCTCGATCATGGTTGTCATGATTCCCCCTAGAGTCTCGATACCAAGAGTGAGTGGCGTAACATCGAGAAGCAGAACGTCAGTAACTCCCTCATCACCAGTGATTATTCCTGCCTGCAATACTGCACCCACAGCAACTGCTTCATCTGGATTGATGCCTTTGAATGGCGGCTTTCCGACTTCCTTCTCAATAGCGACTTGTACTGCTGGAACTCTAGTTGACCCTCCAACGAGGATTACCTTGTCTACATTGCCTTTCTTGATCCCTGCATCCTTCATCGCCCTTCTTGTAGGGCCCATGGTTTTCTCCACGAGATCTGCGATTAGATCTTCGAATTTGGCTCGAGACAGAGAGATATCGAGATGTTCTGGCTGACCATCCCCACTCATTGTAATGAATGGTAGATTGATTTGAGTTGTACTGGTTCCTGAAAGTTCAATCTTTGCCTTTTCAGCGGCTTCCCTGAGCCTAGTAGTTGCTGTCATGTCACTTGATAGATCAATTCCTGTAGACTTTTTGAACTCTGATACGAGCCAATCGATTACGACTTCATCGAAATCGTCGCCACCGAGGCGGTTATCCCCACTGGTTGCCTTGACCTCAATTTGTGGCTGTCCGTCTACTTGGTATATCTCAAGAACTGAGACATCGAATGTTCCTCCCCCTAAATCATAGACCAGAATTGTCTGATCATCGTCCTTGTCAACACCATATGCTAGAGCTGCGGCAGTAGGCTCATTGATTATCCTAAGAACCTCCAGGCCTGCTATTCTCCCAGCATCTTTGGTTGCCTGGCGTTGCGCATCTGTGAAGTAAGCGGGACAGGTTATTACAGCCTGCTTTACTTCTCGTCCTAGATAGTCTTCAGCATCTGACTTGAGCTTCTGGAGGATGAATGCGGAGATTTCCTGCGGGGTGTATTCGGAATCATCGATATCCTTCTTCCAATCAGTACCCATCTCTCTCTTAACTGACATTATTGTCCTACCCGCATTGGTTACAGCCTGACGCTTTGCAGTAATTCCCACTACTCTGTCATCGCTATTCTTTGAGAATGCCACTACGCTAGGAGTTGTCCTCGAGCCTTCGGAGTTAGGGATAACCACTGGTTTCCCTGCTTCTAATGTCGCAACGCAGCTGTTAGTTGTTCCCAAATCTATTCCAATTACTGGTCCAGTCATTTTATTTCCTCCGTTAGATAGGCTAAGCCGTATCGAAAGTGATGTCTAATATTCCATTATTCAGGCTCCAATCAGAAACTGAACTGGCTGCCTGTGGAAGATTGATGCTCTTTATCGGCCTTAGTTGAGTTCTCCTCATTAGTTGGAGAACTTTACCGCCATGAGAGAGAATCAACTCGAAGCTTCCCTCATCTAGATCTACGATGCTTGATACGTCGATTGTTACATACATAGAGCTTCCATCGACATAAGTATCCTCCAGGGGGACGTCAGTCTCGTCTTCTTCGTCTTCCTCTACAACCACCTCGGCGGGCTCTTTGTCAGAATCGACTTGCACATTTATGCCCATATTCTTGAAAATTTCAGAAAATCCTTCAGGGTTATTCATGAAGGATTCCATCTGCTTACGGAAATTATCCGGATCTCCTTGAAAATTCATCTTGACATTGCTGTTGTAGATACTCTCTGCATCTATCCCGAGATTATCGAATTGCTGACGGATTCTAGAAATAGTTTCTTCTAGCTCAGATTTATCGATGGACATGCCCATTTGGTCGAAGAGATTTAGCATCTGCTGAATCATTTTCTCTTCCCATTCATCTGAATTTGAGTTGCTCATTTCAATCACTACTTAACTCTCGGTTGTATAGTGGGAGAATGCTGCCATATATGAATATACGCATTACTGGAAGTTGCCAATAGGAAGAAAGGGAATAATTGGGCAATGGAGCATTTCAAATCGTGGAGTAGATTCCGGGCACCATGGTGCAGGCTGAGCATGACGTCGCCCTGCAAGATACTGACAGGCTAGAAGGGCGGGCTGCTCTAGTGAATAACGTCAAGGCCGCTGTAGCTCTTGCGGGGGCCGTTAGATCGACTCTTGGGCCGAGGGGGCTAGACAAAATGTTGGTCAGTCCAGATGGAAGTAGTCTGGTGACGAATGATGGAGTGACAGTAATTGAGACTGCCAAGGTTGAACATCCCACTGCTAGACTTCTGATATCCGCCTCATCTTCACAGGATAAGGCGGCCAGAGATGGGACTACGACAACAGTTGTCCTCACTGCTGAACTTCTACAGAATTCACTCGAGCTTGTGAGGATGGGCGTACATCCGTCGACTATCATAAATGGCTTCCTAATGTCGGAGAGAGAGGCGGTTATAGAACTAGAAAGAATATCCAGAGAGGCGGAATCTGCTGAAGAGGTAAAATCGGTCATCTCCACCACTATGGCTGGAAAGATAGGTAAATCATTAGCATCGCACATAACCAATATTGCATATGATGCCGCGAAAGTACTCTCGGACGAGGATGGCGGAGATGATCTTGAAAGACTCAGAGTAAAGAGACTAGAGGTAAGTGGTGGATCAACTACCGACAGTTATCTGGTCAATGGACTTGTCATTGCCAAGACTAGAGTGGATATCTCAACTCCAATTTCTTCCGAGGGGGGGCTCATAGCGATAATCGATGGTGGATTGGAGAATGCAAAGCTCGAGATGGACGCTGAGATAGAGGTCAGTAGCCCTGGGATACTCAAGGGATTCCACGATAGATCAATAGCTAAACTAAGAAAGTGCGTCGATAGGCTTTCATCTCTTGGTGTAGATCTGCTAATCGTCAGGGAGGGGGTTTCAGATGAGGCTATTCCCATGCTCACAGAGGCTGGAATTACTTGTTACAGGAGATTCGAGAGAGATGACTTGGAACGACTTTCAAAGATTACTGGAACTCGGATGATCAGAGATCCAAACAGGATTTCAGAAAGAGATTTGGGGGCATTCACAGGAAGGAGTGAGGAAATAATCGCCGGCGTTACCCATACAAGAATTGAGGGTTCTGAAGGAGGGGCACTCACTGTAATTATTCGTGGGACGACCCCCCAGATTAGAGAAGAAGCAATTAGAGCATTTGATGATGCAATGGGAGTATCTTTCAGAATGGAAAGGGACCCTAGAGTGATACCCGGAGGAGGTGCAATTCAGACTCATCTGGCTAGGCATCTTCGATCATTCGCTCTTGGAAATCCAGGAAGGGAGCAGTTGGCAATAGAGGGTTATGCCGCCGCACTTGAGGTTGTGCCCAGGACTCTTGCTGAAAATGCTGGACTTGACCCAATAGACGTGGTCTTAGATCTCTCGGCGGCACAGAGCTCTGATACAGAAAACGGAGCATGGATAGGGCTAAATGCGTTTACCGGCGATAGGACTAGAATGGATCAGTTGGGAATTTTAGATCCTCTATTCGTCACAACGCATTCTATCTCTGGATCTACAGAAGCGGCCATTAGTGTACTCAGGATTAATGATGTGCTATGGGCCAAGCAGGACCCTACGGCACCTGACTGGAAAGAGGGGGAAGATCAAGAAGACTGATTCTTCGAGAGATTGAATAACATTTCATCTACCATCTTATCCAAGTCATACTCTGCTTTCCATCCCCAATCTTCTCTGGCGGACATATCATCAACATCATCAGGCCATGAATCGGCTACCTTCTGTCTGAAGTCGGGAACAAAATTACAAGTAAATCCCGGTATCTTTTCTGCAATTGCATCGGCAAGTTCTCCTGCAGTGAAAGATATGCCTCTGATATTATATCCAACTCTGGAAGTTCCTAGATGGGCTTTATCGGCGTCCATTAGATTCTCAGTTGCCCTTATTGCATCATCAATATACATCATCGGTAACCTTGTTTCTTCGCTCACGAAGCACTCGTAGTGTCCATCATCTAAAGCGGCTCGGAAAATATCAACTGCGTAATCAGTAGTGCCTCCTCCCGCTGGTGCTTTCCATGAGACTAGTCCAGGGAATCTGATTCCCCTTACATCAACTCCATACTGCTTCCAGTAGTTCATCCCTAAGACCTCTCCAGTAACTTTTGTCTTTCCATAAATTGTAGTGGGATTGAGAGGAGAGGACTGTGGGGCCGTCTTAAGTGAGTCGGGGCCAAAAACAGCTATAGATGAAGGCGAGAAGACCCTGAGTCCGAAATCTCTAGCGGCTTCAAGAACACAGACGGTCCCACCCACATTCACTCTTTGACAGAGTTCAGGATCCTTCTCTCCCGTTGCAGAAAGAATCGCGGCTAGATGGAATATCGTCCCTATTCCCTCTTCGACCACTATCCTCTCCATTGATTCACCATCTAGTACACTAAGTTTAGCAAAGGGTCCTTGTGAGAAGTTTGAATCTTGGTCTGGATCCCTTATATCCGTAGCGAGAACAGCGTCCCTACCGTATCTTTTTCTTAATGTCGAAACAAGCTCAGTGCCAATCTGCCCTAGTGCCCCGGTGACCAGGATTCTGTCTCCCGGTGCCTCGGCCATGATGTATCCTAAAGCTGAAGATACTTGGTCATTGATGTGCTGGAATCGCCGTTTGTTGTCCCAATGTTGATATGCAAGGCATAATGGCTTCAGACCCCGTTGATTAGATGAAGTATGTCGTAGTTACCGGGGGAGTCCTGTCAGGATTAGGCAAAGGAGTGACTGCCAGTAGCATCGGAGTTCTGCTCAAATCGGCTGGATTAAGAGTCACTTCTATCAAGATAGATCCATACTTGAACAGTGATGCAGGTACGATGTCCCCATTCGAGCATGGTGAAGTGTTTGTCCTAGATGACGGAGGTGAGGTAGACCTTGATCTCGGAAATTATGAGAGGTTCTTGGATGTGGCTCTGACAAGAGACAATAACATTACCACAGGCAAGGTCTATGCGGAAGTTATTGAGAAGGAGAGGAGGGGCGACTATCTTGGAAAGACCGTGCAGGTAGTTCCACACATAACGAATGAAATCCAAGAGTGGATTGAGAGGGTGGCACATGTTCCCGCTGATGGCTCGGACAGGACTCCTGATGCCTGTGTAATAGAATTGGGAGGCACGGTAGGGGACATAGAGAGTGCTCCTTTCATAGAGGCATTGCGACAGTTCCAATTCAGAGCAGGAAAGGGGAACGTATGCTTCGTACATGTTAGCTTAGTTCCAGTAATGGGGCCAGTTGGCGAACAGAAGACGAAGCCCACCCAACATACTGTCAAGGAGTTGCGTGGCCTAGGAATAATTCCGGACATACTAGTCTGCCGCTCGGAGAATCCCTTGGACTCCGAGACAAAATCGAAATTGGCGGCCTTCTGCCATGTTGGGGAAGATGCTGTTGTCTCGGCACATGATGTTTCCAATCTGTATCAGATTCCCATTTCACTTCACAAGCAATCTGTTCTAAGTATGGTTTCTAATAATCTAGGTTTCGATGTTCCTGATGATCTCCCAATGCTCGATGAGTGGAAAGTAATGGCTGATAAGGTCGACATACTGGAGGAGGAGGTTAGAATAGCTATGGTTGGCAAATACACTGGGCTCTCAGATTCGTATCTTTCTGTCATCAAAGCACTCCAGCACAGTGCCTTTGCGGTGAATAGGAAGCTCGTCATAGATTGGATAGAGTCAACTGACTTGGATCCTATCGATAAGACGCAGGGTCACGACGAAGCATGGAGGGTACTGAGGTCGGCGGATGGAATCTTAGTACCTGGTGGCTTTGGAAATCGTGGAGTAGAGGGTAAGATTGCCGCAGCTAACTATGCTAGAGTCAATAGTGTGCCATATCTGGGAGTGTGTCTGGGCCTGCAGATTGCTACGATAGAGTTCTGTCGTAACGTTCTAGGCCTCGATGGTGCTAATTCCGCTGAATTTGATGAGGGTGCCCCCATACAGGCTGTTGTCTTCATGCCCGAGATATCCAAAACTCACATGGGAGGCACTATGAGGCTAGGAACCAAGCCAACTCCCTTCTTAGTGGATGATTGTAAGATGCGCAGATTATACGGTGGCGTGAACCATGTAGACGAGCGTCACAGGCATCGCTATGAGGTTAATCCAGATCTTATCGAAAGAATTGAGTCCGCTGGACTGATATATGTGGGTAAGGATGAGACCGGGGTGAGATGCGAGATAATGGAGCTTGAAGGACATCCATACTACGTTGGGACACAGTATCATCCAGAGTTCAAATCTAGACCAGGTAGGCCCAGTCCACCTTTCCTCGGGTTGCTGAAAGCTTCCTGCGGCTATGAAATCTGAAGTTTGTCTGAGATCTCGGACATATGAAAAGGGCTTGTGAAACATAGTTTCGGGGCATAGTTGAAAGTGAGGGGGGTTAATGCGTGACTATGGGATCCAAGGGGGGCTGGAATCCGTATGAAAAACTCAAGCCATACATGCGAATCAAGGTAACTATCATTCTCTGGCTTCCTTTCATTACTTGCTTTAGCTATTGGACTTATGCCCAATATC
>MDSV01209259.1_pt1 | contig 14080 bp, 15 predicted proteins | sample 810851 | NCBI WGS metagenome assembly MDSV01 (sample SAMN05326640, study PRJNA326480) | marine metagenome | isolation source: seawater | place: Atlantic Ocean: North East | collected 2012 | reverse complement strand
TTTTGCTACTCCGTGTGCACTGAAAACAGTTACTGCACCTTCAGGTATTTGATCTAATTCCTTGACAAAAACAGCCCCTTTTGAACTTAGATTGTTTACTACTCTTTTATTATGAACAATTTCGTGTCTTACATAGACCGGTGGTCCATAAATTTTTAAGGCTCTTTCAACTATTTCTATTGCTCTCTCAACTCCCGCACAAAATCCTCTGGGTTGAGCCAAAATAATTCGAAGTTTGTTCTTATTTAAATTTTTCATCTGATCTTCAATTAAAAAAATTTTCTTTAGTCCAATTGACTGCATCTTTTATAGCACTTTTTACATTACGAGGTCTATAATGAAGTTTCTTTTTTGCCTTTTCTGATGAAAAGTACATTTTCCTCTTAGACATTTTCAAACCATCGACAGTTAGTGATGGGTCATAGTCATAAATATAATTTGCAAAGAACTCGTTTAGCTTTGCCAGTGGAAATAAATAATTAGGGTTAATTTTGAATCTTGATTTGGGAACTTTACCATATTCAGCGACACAATCTAAGAAATCTTTGAAACTCATATTTTCTCCCCCCAAAATATACCTTTCACCAACTTTACCATATTTCATAGCAAGAAAATGACCTTCTGCTGCGTCATCTACATGAACAAAATTTAGCCCAGTATCAACATAAGCAGGTATTTTTTTCTTTAACATATCCAAGATTATCTTTCCTGTAGGTGTAGGTTTAATATCACCTGGACCAATTGGAGTTGAGGGATTAACAATTACAGCTTTTAAGTTTCTTTTATTTACGAGGTTTTTTACAATCTTCTCAGCAAGATACTTTGACTTTTTATAATCTCCTGTCATATCGTTCAGATTTGATTCTGATTTTTCATCAGAAATCTGATCAATTTTTAAACCTATTGTTGCAACACTTGATGTATATATTAACTTTTTATTCAGCTCTAGAGATTTCACAGCAACATTTTCGGTTCCCAAAACATTTGATGCATAAATTTCAGTTTTCTTCCTAGCCCATAATCTATAATCAGCTGCTACATGAAAAATCAAATCACTTTTTTCGAAAGGAAAGTGCAAGGATTGGAAATCTCTTAAATCACCATAAAAAAAATTTATTCTGTCTTTTAAATTCTTAATATTTTTGATATCTGAGTTCCTTCGGATTAACGCATTCACTTTATAGCCCTTTTTTAAAGCCAATTTAGTGATTGCAGAGCCCAGGAATCCATTGGCCCCAGTTACGAGAATTGTTTTTGACATTTGAGTTTGTTGTTGTTTAAGTTAAGAGATATAAATTAACAATGAAAAGTTCAATTTCCAGTTTTTTTTTAAAAAAAAGTAAACTTATCATCCTATTCTTAATCTCTATTTCTTTTTTTGGTTACTCAGTAAAGTCAGAAGAATCGAGTATTCAAACAGTAAATAAACTACAGGAAATGTTATTGGATATAAGTGCTAAAGAAAAGACAGTTTCTTTTGATAAAACAATTCAATCAGTTACAAATTTTTATGACACAAGAAAAATGATTAGAATGATAATTGGAGAGAAGTGGAAAAAAATTTCTGAGTCCAAAAAAGACGAGATAACATTATTATTCACAAAATATATTGCTCAAAATTATATCAAACAATTCTCTAAATTTAATTCAATTAAATTCAATTCCAAAGGAACAAAAAAAATTGGAGAAAAATATATTCTTGTAAAATCAGTTTTAATAATAAATAAAAAAGATAAAATTAAAATAAATTACCTTCTTATTAATAATAAAGGGTGGAGAATTTTTGATGTACTTATTGATGGGACTGTCAGTGAAATTTCCACAAGAAAATCTGAGTTCAGCAAATATTTGCAAGATGGGGGCGTTGACTTGCTTATTAAAGAGCTAAAAAAAAATTAAAATTAACCTTTCTTTAGAAATATCTCACCTAACCCATTAGCATTTTTATCACCAAAATATCTAATAAATTTTTTTTTATCTGGAAGGGTAACAGAAAAATTACTTTTCATATGTGCAGCAAACAAATCAAGAAAGATGAAATTTATCACACCAGATTTTTCAAATCTTTTTCCAAATTTTCCGTTTGACATTAGAATTATTGTTCCGCGTTTCATAGATATTCCAATGCTCTCAGCGAAACTCTTAAAGATCATTACTGTTCCTGAAATCATCTGAAAAGCACAGTATTTTCCAACATTTCCTCTAATAATTATAAGGCCTCTTCTCATATGCGCTGCAGCAAAACTTCCAACACTACCAGTTACTAATATAGTTCCACCAGTCATTCCTGAACGGCTTCCTACAAATGCAGAACCTAAAAAATTTTGGACATTTTTTTTTACATGCACATATCCACCAAGCATTGAAGACCCCAAAAAATCCTCAGCGGAACCATTTATAATTAATTTGCCACTTCTCATTTTAACAGCAGCGAAGGACCCTACGTCAGAATCAATTCTTAAGTGATCTTTTTTCCAGCCGTATCCAATATAATTGAAAAATTTATTAGATCCTGAAATAAAAACCTCATCATAATCTAAATTATTTTTTTTTAAAATTATTGTAAAAATATCTTTAACTTTACATTTTTTATTTTTGTAAATAAGAGGAATATTTGTAATTTTTTTCTCAGTTTTTTCTATTAAATTGATTGAACTTAAGTTCATCAAATTTAATTCAGCATCGATTGGTTTTTTTACTTTTAGTAAAATTTTATACATCTAAAATCTCTCTAAGTTTAAAGTGATAGGGGCCTAGATTACCTCCATAATTTCCAGCTGATATAGAATGAATCTTCTCATTACTTGTATCTAAAATTGTTTTAATTCCAATCTTCATTGCATTTTTTATATCAACTTCAGATATACCATCTATTACTATTTCTAAAACACAGCCAATCTCCTCATTAAGCTTAGATTTGACTAAACTTTTTAGACCAGGACAATATTCAAAATTTGTAGAGGCAATTAAATTCCTATATTTAGATCCAACTTTTGATCCAGATCTAACAATACCTCCTGGAAACGGTAGGATTACGTTTTTTAACTTGTTTATCTGAATTACCGCTTTTTCTGTAACATCTAAAACGGACTCAATATCTTTGCCTAAAATTAAGAAGTTCCCTCCCCCGATTCCTTTGGTCTGATATGCAAATTCCTCACAAATAAATTCACCATCCATTACTGGAATTCTCCAGTATCTTTTGTCACCAACCTTTTTCGATATTTGGAATCCATCACCAAAATACCTAAGTGATTTTCCAAGACTAATTTTTTTATCTGATAGATTTCCTGAAAATAATGCTGATGTTGGTGAGGTCATTACACATTGTCCTGCTCTGTTTAAAATTTGTTTAGCCAAATCTTTTTCAGACATAGAGAAAATTAAAATTGAAACTCCCGGTCTTCCATCAGGTGTTTCATTTTTTTCTAAGTAAGATTCTATACCAGCCTCACAGCCACATGCTATTACTGAAGTAGCAAAACCTACAAAAGAGTTAGCTGCCTCCAAAGCCCACTTTTTTGTGTGCGCAGTAATAATCAGCCTAGAAACTTTCATCGGAAAAGCCTCGGCAAATGTATTTTCAACAATTATTTCTTTTTTCATTTTAGTTTTTTTGAATTTCTTCAATCAACTCAATTGGTGATGGGTAATTTGAATCAAAGTTTTTCTCTAGTTTTAATATTCCACCATTATCTGATCTTACAATAAGTCCATTAGCATCAAATCCAGGGGTAGTAGTAGGCAAAAAAACATCAACTTTATTCTTTTCTACAAAATTAGGATGACCAATAAAAATATTGTTTTTAAAAAAAAGAAGGTTAGGATTTGGATCAAAATTTGATATGTAGATTTGAATATTTTTTATATTTTTTTGTCTTTCTAATGAAATCAAATTAGGTTCATACAATGGGCCGATTTCAGTAAAATTTATTGCATTTGGATATCCAGTTTTTGTAACGCATGCATTTACAAAACCTCCTGAATTATGCGAACCAAAAATATTAAAAATTTTAATTCTATTTTTCTTATTTACAAACTTTACAAAATCAAAAATTGAATGTGTTAACGCATAGTCTTTTTTTTTTATATTTGCTAAAACAACTGGAAATTTTGATTTGATGAATTTTGCTTTCAAATTGTTTAATTTTAAATCTTTTGAAGTGTTGTCTTCTAAAAGAAACCTCTTCAAATAATTAATTTGATCAACTATATCTGAACATTTATCAATTTTCCTATGATTAAGAAAAAAAATCGTTTTTTCTTTTTTTTGTTTATTCCAATTAAGGTCTTTGAAAAAATAAGACGAAAAATCTTCTTGTCTGGCACCCACCATCAGAACAAAATCAGCTCTTTTTTTTAATTCATTGAATGACACAAAAGATCCTCCGTATTTTTGAAAGGCTGAAAAAAAAATATTTAATTCATCACTACACATATGATTTATTGATGCCCTGTACTTTTCAGCAAAATCGATGACCTTGTACATTGATTGCAAATCAGTACTAAATCCATCAATGTGCATTGATTCCTCAAGTCTAATTATTTTTTTTACTTCCCGTAGTGCCTCTTTATATGAAACTTTATTTCCTTTCACCAGTGGACTAGAATCAGATATGGATTGAAAAGATTTATTTCCTTCATCTTTATTTTCCATTGGCGCAAAACTATATCCCTTACCCATTTTTATAAATGGAGTCAGCATTGAACAGTAAACACAACTATCTTTATTTTTTTCTTTTAACATATGCAAATCTTGGATCATCAGGAGTACCTTCAAGACTTAATCCTTCTTCCACAGGGTTCCATAATATAAATTCGTCAATCTTTTTTGCTAAGTCAAAATCAAGTTGAGTGATACCTTTTTTTGCATGGTTCATTAATTTTACCTCTACAAATGCATATGAAACCACCAAGTCTGGGTGATGCCAAGCTAGTTCAGCCAGGTGACCAATAGCATTAACAACCATTAGTGTGCTTTTCCAGCTATGCGTTTTATAAGTTTTTCTAATCCATTTACCATCAAATGACCATTCAGAGCCAGTGTTTCTTATCCATTCATTAATTTCTTCTTCGTTAAATATTTTTATTTCCTTAGCATTCATTCAAATCTCCAAAAAAAATTATAAATTAATAAAAATAGAATTATAGTATAATTATATCTCAATAAAGATTTTTTTTTAATTTATATTGTTGTGAAAAAAATAATTAGAGTTACCAGCCCGGCCAGAATTCATTTAGGTTTTTTAGAAACCGATGAAAATTCTTTTAGGAAATTCGGGAGTTTAGGTTTGGCTATTTCAAATTTTGAAAATATTTTTAAAATCGAGAGCTCAACGAAAAATATTGTTGTTAGTGAGGATAGCAAGTTAAAAAAAGATATCATACGAATCATAAAATTTTTTGGAAAATTTGAAAGAATAAAAAAATGTAAAATTACAGTCTTAAAAAAAATTCCTGCGCACATTGGACTTGGCTCAGGCACTCAACAGAATTTAACTGTAGGTCACCTTTTATCAGAATTTAATAACCTTAATTTATCAGTTAGAAAAATTTCTGAATGGCTTAACAGAGGAAAAAGATCAGGAATCGGTGTTGAAACTTTTAAAAATGGAGGCTTTATAATTGATTCAGGAAAAAAATCAAAGGCATTACCTTTGACAATTTTTTCAACTAAGTGGCCTAAAGAATGGAAAATAATTTTAATTACCACATCAAAAAAAAAGGGGTTGTTTGGTGAAGACGAGAATAAGGTATTTAAAAATTTAAAAAAAAATCGACAAAGTTATGTAGAGGAAAATTGTTATGCTACTTTGATGAAGATAATCCCAGGAATCCTGGAGAAAGATTTTTTTAATTTCTCCTCAGGAATACAAGTAGTACAGAATAATATGTCTAATTTTTTTTATGGATCTAAAGATAAGTATGGAAATAACAATCTAACCCAAATTTTTCGTTTCTTAAAAATACGCAATTATCGCGGTTTTGGTCAATCGTCTTGGGGACCAACGGGGTTTATCTTTTGTGAAAGTAAAGAAAGTGGTGAGCTATTGCTTAGAGATATAAAAAAATTTATTGAATTAAAAAAAATTCAAGGTATTAATCTCCTATTGGTAGATGGAAGAAATAAAGGTAAAACCAAAACTACAAGGATTGAGTAATGACAAAAAAAAATATTTTACATATGATTAGTCCACAGGATAATGTAAGCCCATTTGATGTGAATATGGCATGCGACGCTGGATATGATTTAGTCATCCCTTACACAAATGTAAATTTGACTGATGTTAACTCTTTAGTTCAAGATGCTATTTTTTCAAGGTCAGTATCAAATGCTAAAAAGACAGGTGTTTTTATATGTGGGAAAGATGCTTCTTTAGCTCTCGATATGATGGATGCAGCAAAAAAAGCAATGGTTCCACCATTTGAAATTTCGGTTTTTCCAGACCCGGCAGGATCTTTTACTACAGCCGCTGCAATGGTTGCTTGTACTGAAAAAACTCTTAAAGAAAAATTTAATACTAACTTTCAAGACAAAAATATTATAGTTTATGGTGGCAAAGGAATTGTTGGAGGTATTTCAGCAATAATGTGTGCCCAACAAGGCGCGAAATGCACAATTGTCGGTTATGATGGAATTAGTAATGTTCAAAAAAAAGCAGAGGAATATAAATCCAGATATGATGTAGATATAATACCCGGAGACGGTTCAACAGATGAATTAAATACATCATTCCTTCCAAAAGCAGATATAATCTTTTGTGCTGCTAGAGCTGGCACCCAAGTAATAAGTTTAAATCAATTAAAAAATACTCAAAATGTAAAAGTACTAGCAGATGTAAATGCGGTTCCTCCTGCGGGCTTGGAAGGAGTGGGTTTAAAAGATGATGACGTTCAACATAAATGTGGAGCTTATTCGATTGGTCCCCTAACATCCGGAGACATTAAAGTTAAAACTCAATATAAAATGTTTGAAAAAATGTGTACAACCGATAAGCCATTATATTTGAATTTTGATGAAGCCTTAAAAACTTCAAGAGAGATCTTAGGCCTATAAGAAAAGAAATCTTCATAGCAAGTAATTACTGCGAAGATCTTGCTAAGCTTTACTATGAAGCAAGCTTTATTGTTAATGCTATAGTTGTTTATAATAGTCTCAATCTTAGAAAGTATTGTAGAAGAGTTTTTATAGTTAAAGATTGTAACCCAGAATCTTTAAAAAAAATTTTGTTGGAATTTAATCCAAAAAAAATCTCATTTTTATTAGGCTCAGGTTTCGCTGAAAAATTTGATGATCCAAACTTTTTTTGTAATAAATACAATTTCGGAAATAGTATTGAAGTAAACAATACAATTAAGAGTAAAGATTTTTTTAAAATACTTAGAAAAAATAAAATTAATTTTCCACAAATTAATTTTAAAAATCACAAAAAAAACTGGATAGTTAAAGGTCAAAATAGCTATGGCTCGCTGAGTGTTAAAAAAATTAAGACACCAAATTATATTCTTAAGAAGAATGAGTATTCTCAGAGGTTTATACGAGGTAAAGTTATTTCTGTACAATTTATCAGTGAAAATAAAAAAATAAAAATAATTTCAATTTGTGAGCAGATAAATCTGAAAGACGAGTATACTATCGATTATTTAGTTACTAAGGATATAACTAATACATACAAAAATAAGATCTCCAAGCTAATTGAAAAATTGACTTCGATTTTTGATCTAAATGGATTAAACAGTGTCGAATTGATATCAGAAAAAAAAAAGTATTTTCTAATTGAAATTAACTCTAGACCAGGATTAGGAATAAACATTGTAGGAAAATTAAACGGAGGTCCATTTTTTTCAAAAAAAAAAAAGGTTTTGAAAAAAAAAATTCTTATAACTAAAATCATCTATGCAAATAAAAATCTAACTATCAATCAAAGAATGATTAAATTTTTTAAAAAATTTTGTGATTCGAAAAAATTTTCTGAATTACCAAATTTAGGAGATATTATTAAGGTAAATCAACCTCTATGCTTAGTTCACATCAGCGCAGAAAACATAGAGCTATTAAAAAAAAAAATGTCAAGCACTACCCATTTAATTGAAAGAATCGAGAGTATGCAAAATGAAAAATAAGATTAGTATAAATGAAAAAGCAAATAAACTATTAGACTTCTTAGTTCAAGAAAAAGATAAGCTAGGAATTGAAGTGTTTAAGGGTCCGCTTAGTTGTAATATAATTGATGCTGGGGTTAGAACCAAAGGAAGTGTTGAAGCTGGTCTTATTGTTTCTGAGATTTGTCTTGGAGGACTTGGAAAAACAAGTCTGCTGCCATATAACAATATTGAAATTTCAGCATATGCAATTAATGTGTATACTACAGAACCCGTCCTCTCTTGTCTCGGATCTCAATATGCAGGTTGGAGTCTAAGTTCTGGAGATTTTTTTTCCTTAGGTTCTGGACCAGTAAGATCAATTGCACAAAAAGAGGAGATATTTAAAGAACTTAAATATAAAGAAAAACCTCAAAATACAGTAGTTGTTTTGGAAGTTGAAAAATTTCCACCAGAAGCAATAGTAAAAAAGATCGCAACTGATTGTAATCTTGAACCAGAAAAAATTTCTTTTATCGTGACACCTACGATTTCCTTGTCTGGAAACATCCAAGTTGTTTCAAGAGTTCTTGAGGTAGCTATTCATAAAATTCACGAGTTAAGGTTCCCTCTTGAAAAAATAGAACATGGATTAGGGTTTGCACCATTACCTCCAATTGCAAAAGACTTTATAACTGGTATGGGAAGAACAAATGATGCAATTATATACGGAGGTGTTGTTCAATTGATGATTCAAGGAAGTGATTCTGAACTTGAAGAATTAAGTAGAAAACTTCCTAGCAACTCCTCCAAAGATTATGGGAAACCATTCAAAGAAATTTTTAAAAATTATGAAATGGACTTTTACAAAATTGATGGGTCATTGTTTAGCCCAGCAGTTATAATCATAAATTCCGTTGATTCTGGAAAAACTTTTAGAGGTGGTAAGGTAAATGAAGAGCTTATAAAAAAATCTTTTTTTGATGTATAAAATTGGAATTATCTCTGATGTTCATGACTGGCATACTGATCAGATTGAAAGTTCTTTGAAAAAAAGAAAATGTAAAATAACCCGAATTTTTTTTGAAGATTTGATTTTTAGTTTTAAAAAAAACAAAATTAATTTTTTCAACAATAAAAACCTTAGTAAGTTCGATGGAATTTGGGTAAGATTTATAAACTCTGGTTCAATTGAAGAGATAACCACAAAACTAACTATTCTCCATTTATTTAAAGAGTGTAAAATTTATGTTCATAATTCTGCCGACGTAATAGAAAAAACTGTTGATAAGGTTAGGTCTACTGGATTATTAAGAATAAATGGTTTTCTGACTCCAGACACATATGTTTGGTTTGAAAAAAAAAAAGACTTTTTTTCCTAAAGGGGTAAAAAAAATTTTGGTTAAGCCAATATTTGGTTCACAAGGTAAAAATATCTTTATGATAAATAAACCGGAAGATGTTAAAGGAACAAAAATAATTGGAGGAGTGTTTTATGTACAAGAGTTCATTAATTCAGAAAAAAAAAATATATATTCTGATATTAGAGTTTTGGTAAGTAATCATAGAATTGTTTCTGCTATGGAAAGAGAGTCTAAGAATTTTATTACTAATGTTTATCAGGGAGCTAAATGTAAAAAAATTGTAATCAATCAGAAGTTAAGAAGACTAGCAAGTAAAGTCTCTAGACTATTTAATCTTGGTTATGCTGGCATCGATATAAAAATTGATAAAGATAAGTTTAGTGTATTAGAAATTAATAGTGTTCCATCCTGGAAAGCTCTGCAAAAAATAGAAAAAATTAATATTTCGGAAGTTTTGGTTAATGATTTTTTAAAAAAAGTTAAGTGCAGAAAATAATTCAAAATTTGTATTACAAAGCCTGTTTTGAAGAACTGAGAGTTTTAAAACCTGGAAACCATAGTCTCTTTTCTAGAATACTTGGAATGAATCATTTAAAATTTGAAAATGCAGCCAAAATTTCTGGTGAAATATTTTCGAATTACAGCCTTGGTATTGGAGAAAAAATTTACCAAGCATCTATCAAATGTTTCAATCAACTAGGTGGCAACTATAACTTGGGAATAATTTTATTATGTGCACCAATATTTCAAATCCCAAGAAATAAAATACACAATTTTAAAGATGAATTAAAAAAAATTATAAGTGAGATTAACGAAGACCAAGGTGATTTAATTATTAAAGCAATAAATTATGTAAAACCGGCTGGAATTAATAGTTACCAAGGCCCTGGTGATGTTAAAAAAAAAAAACAATTAAATTTCAGTAAAATTATGCATATAGGGTCTAGATGGGATAGAATCTCAAAATGCTACTGCGACAATTACAATGAAGTTCTAAATGAAGGATTGATACTCTTTGAATCTTCAAAAAAAAAACTAACCTATAAAGAAGCAATTTTGCACTTATACTTATCCTTTCTTGCCAAAGATAGAGACAGTAACATTTACAGAAAGTTTGGATCTTCTACAGCAGATAAAATTATGTTTAAAGCAAGAAAATTGCAAAAAAAATTTTGGTCCACAAGAAAGTTTAAGAATGATTTAGAAGATTTTGATAAATACCTAAAGTATTTTCATTATAATCCAGGTACTTGTGCAGATTTAACTGTAACAACCTTGCTAATAAGCAAAATAAGAGATATATTCAATTTTAAAATATAAAATGTTATATTTAGTATCATTTAACTAAAATGGAGGAAAAATGGCTAAAATCACAAAAATGCTCGTTGGCGAATCTCTAGTTGGAGATGGAAACGAAGTTGCTCATATTGACTTAATTATTGGTCCTCGAGGAACTCCTGCTGAAACAGCATTCGCTAATGCGCTAACAAATAACAAAGATGGCTTTACAGCACTACTAGCAGTTGTAGCTCCAAATCTTATGACTAAACCAGCAACTTGTATGTTTAATAAAGTTACCATAAAAGGAGCTAAACAAGCTGTACAAATGTTTGGTCCAGCACAACACGGAGTGGCAAAAGCTGTTATGGATTGTGTAGCAGAAGGAACAATACCAGCAGATGAAGCTGAAAATCTTTTTATCTCAGTTGGTGTTTTCATTCACTGGTTAGCTGAAGATGATAAAAAAATTCAGGAATATAATTATCAAGCTACTAAAGAATCAATTGAAAGAGCTGTTTCTGGTGAACCAAAAGCTGATGACGTTGTTTCACAGAAAGACTCTGCGGAACATCCATTTGCAGCTAAGTGAGATTCATCCAACATGAAGCCATCAGGGAATACTAAAGGTGGTGGATGGCTTTCAAGGTTGTTTTCATTCTTTAAAAGTTAGATTCACGGGGCCTCAATTGGTCCCTTGAATTTTTTTGACCAACAACGATAACACTATTGCACCGTAAAACCCATATCTTTCAAGAGATCTAAGCTGATTCCAATATTTAACCCCCCCAGCATAATAAACATTATGTTTTCTTATTAAGTGCCTCAGACTTTTTATGCAGTCGTAATCTATACCTCTACCCCCAGTATTTTTTAAAAACATCAATATTAGATTCACTCTGAAATTATATCTTTTGAACTTTTCAAGCCATCTACTTTCTCTACCGTTAAAATCAACCGATAGATAAAAATTTCTTTTAAAATCGAAGTTATGTAAATTAAAATTCTTCAAACTCTCTGTTCCAAGTATGATTCTAAAATTCTTAACATTCTGATCATTTAACTTTTTAGTATATTTTTTTACGGAAATTGGATAGTCGAAACCGCAATCAATTAAAAAAACTAAATTTGGAAATTTTTTTAATAAATTAATAACAATTTTTAAATTTGAACCATTCTTTTGAATTGAGTCTAAATCTGCTATATATACTTTAGTAAGAGGAAAATTAATAAGAACTTTTTTTATGAAATTGCAAGGATTCTGATAGTCATATAATGAGCTTTTAAATGGTTTATAATTTAACCTAAAGCCTGCATATGCTTTCACCATTACTCCTGCTTTTAAGTCGATTGCTAAAATAACTTCCATATAAATCTATGACAAATGATATTATACTATATGAATATTTTACCGCTCAAAAGAAGTTAAAAAACAATGATAAAAAAACAATTCTAAAAGAAGCAATTCAATTATCGAATAATATAGCTTTAAATTTAATTAAACACCCAAAAATTAGAGAACTTCACTTAGTAAGAAATAAAAATATAAAAAAAATATTTAATAAAAAAATAATAAATCACGAGGTTTCAGAACATCAATCGATTAAAAATATTTTAAATAATTTCAAACCAGGCTCTAAATTAATTCTAGTAGCTCCAGAAACTCTAATGATTAATATAAAATTGTATAATCAACTAAAAAAAAAATTTATTTTACTGAATTCAAGTTTAGAAAATATCAGAAGGTTTTCCTCAAAATTAAAAGCTTATAGAAATTTAAAGAAAAAAAAAATCAGTGTAGTGAAAATTGAGAAAAAAATAGACAATAAAAATATTTATATTTCTAAGCCAACTTTTGGTGCGGGGTCTTTAGATATTAAAATTCTTGAAAGCAAAGATTTAATTATGAAACCCAAAAACAGAGTAATACAAAAATTTCATCCTGGAAAAAAGGGAAGCTTTGTAATGCTGTGTTCAGAAAATAACTTTGAGGTATTGTGCTGTAATGAGCAAATAGTAGATATTAATAAGAAAAAAATTACACAAACGGGTTTAGTAATGGGAGGATTAGAATCCTATAGGAAAGAAATAGAAAAAATTGGTAGACAAATCTACGAAAACTTTTCAGGTCTTTTTGGATATATTGGTGTTGATATTTTATTGGAAGAGAATCAATGGAAAATAATTGAGATTAACCCAAGATTTACAAGTTCTTTAATTGGTCTAGAGGAATCTTATGGAATAAATTCTTTGCAAAAAATTTCAAAACTTTATTTAGAAAATAAACTTAATAGAACAAAAAACAAGTTAATTAAAAAGTTTACGGTAAAGTTTTGATGAAGAAAGAAGTAAAATTTTTAGGAATTGATATTGGCGGAGCTCATATAAAGTTAATTGGGTTAAATAAAAAAAGATCTGTTTGCTTTGCAAACTACAGAAAATGTTATGTTTGGAAAGGTTTAAATAATTTAAAAAAAGAATTTGAGTATATTAATGATTTGAATTTTGATAAAAAAATCATTTGCGGAATCACAATGACCGCTGAGTTGTGTGATATTTTTAAAAGTAGAAAAGTTGGTGCCAACCAAATATCAGATCTATGTAAAACATTAAAATATAATTTTTTATTTTATTCAAAACAAAAAAATACCTTTACTAGAGACGTCAAAGGTAATTACAAAAATATTATCTCTATGAACTGGCATGCAGTCGGAAGATATTTTTTGAGGTATTATAAAAATTTAATTATTATTGATTTTGGATCCACAACTACAGATTTCATTTGTATTAAAGATGGTATGATAAATAATATTGGGGTGGATGACTTGTCAAGGCTTTCAGAGGGTGAATTAATTTATACTGGAGTTATGAGAACCCCTTTATTTAGTATTCAAAATAAAATTAATTATAAAAGTAGCATCTATTATATTATTCCTGAGTTATTTTCATCAACATCAGATCTTTACAGAGTTAATAATTTTATCAACAAAAACTTTGATGTAGATGATGAGGCTGATCATCAAGGCAAATCTTTAACTAAAAGTTTGGTTAGAATTTCCAGGTCTTTCGCAATTGACTATAAAAAAAAAAATCACAGACTTCTCATAGATTTGTCAAAAATTCTGATAAAAAAACAAATAAAAACAATCGAAGAAAATATTAAAATTTTAAAAGAGAAAAAGAATTATAAAAAAAATGTACCTATTTTTTTTTCTGGAATTGGTAGATCAATCTTAATAAATATGTGTAAACAAAAAGAAAAACTAGAAATTAAAAGTTTAATAAATGCCAACAGTAAAAAACTAGAAGAGATTTCTATCCAACATATGCCTGCTTATTGTGTTGCTCAATTAATA
>MDSV01054216.1_pt1 | contig 14080 bp, 12 predicted proteins | sample 810851 | NCBI WGS metagenome assembly MDSV01 (sample SAMN05326640, study PRJNA326480) | marine metagenome | isolation source: seawater | place: Atlantic Ocean: North East | collected 2012 | reverse complement strand
GATAATAAATGGCGGAGAGAGAGGGATTCGAACCCTCGAAACGGTTTCCCGTTTACACGCTTTCCAAGCGTGCGCCTTCAACCACTCGGCCACCTCTCCAAATAGAATATAAAGAAATACAATTTTTACTTTTTTTAAGCAACTAGCTTTTTTTTTAATGCAGTACATCTTTTATTATGTAAATTGAGAATAAATGGTTGCTTATAATATATTTTCAAAAAAAAATGTTTTAGACATAATAATTTTTCTGTTTATAACAATTGTGTTTTTAAATCATATACACAACAATTTTAGTCCATTTGAACCTACTGAATTTAAAATTCAAGGAAAAGAAACATTTATCAAAGATCCAAATGTTAGTATTAAAAAAGAAATATCGAAATATCTGATATCAAATGATGCTTACGATAGAGTACTGAACAGAGATTGTGAAATTACCGGTGACTTTCATGATAGGCATAAAGTTAGATGGTTAAAAACTCTTTTTTTGAAAAATACTTTTAATACTGCGTATAGTTTAAATGAAACCTCACCTTATTATTTAAATATACTATTACACAGTATACTATTATTTCTATCTCTATTTCTTTTAGATAAAACTTTTAAAATAAATTTTACTCAAAAATTATTTTTCCTACTATACGTGACTTTTGTTTTTCAACATTATTTAAGTGAATATAGTTATTCAATTTTCGAAGTTTTTTTTCTTTGTTTGTCTTTATATGCAAGTAAAAATAAGAATAAATTTTTATTTTTGTCATCCTGCTCATTAGCTGTACTTAATAGAGAAAGTGGCTTTATCATTTTGTTAACTTGGTTTATTTTTAACAAAGATATAAAACAATTTTTGATTTTTAGTACTATTTCATCAATTTTATTTTTGGCTATTAATTATGATTTAATCAAATGCTTGTATGACCCAAAATTTTTTGTACCCTTAGAGAAACAAGAAGGACAAGTAAATTTAAGTGATTTAAGTAATATAAGTTTATTTTCAATTATAAAATTGATCTTTATAAATTTCTTGTTACCTTTTGGGGCTGGACTTTACTTTTTAATAAAAAGCAGAAACAAAAATTTTGTTTTGATTACTTTGTTTATCGTTTATTTCTTAGTATTTTTAATTGCCGCTCCATTACATAATATGTCAGTAAGACTGATTTTATTGCCTTTAATCATCGCTTCGATTTATTTTTACAATTTTGAAAAAAATTATAATTAAAAATTAGTGCTCCATTCAATAATATATGATTATTAAGATTTTTATTGAAAATGTTTAAAATATCTTCTAAACCTAATACAAAATGTTTTTCATATCACACAGAGGCAATATTAATGGTCCAGAACCAAAAAATGAAAATAAAATTGAATATATTAATGAAGCTATGTCAAAAAATTTTGATGTAGAAATTGATCTATGGTTTGAAAAAAAAGATTTTTATCTTGGCCATGACAGCCCGGAAACAAAAGTTGATCTAAAATTTTTACAAAATAAAAAGCTATGGATTCATTGTAAAAATTTAGATTCGTTTTATGAGCTTAGCAAATACAATCTTAACTTTTTTTGGCATGAAGAAGATAAAATTACTATAACTAGCAAAGGATTTTTTTGGAATTATCCAGGTACTGCTTTATCTAAAAAAAGTATATGCGTTATGCCTGAAAAGACAGATCAAAATAATTTTGATTGTCTTGGAATTTGCTCAGATTACATTAAAAAATACTATGATAGATACAATAATATTTGATTTAGATGGAGTTTTGATTAACTCTAAAAATATTCATTTTTCAGCTTTAAATCAAGCCTTAGAGAAAGTAAAAGCCAATTATCAAATATCTTATGAAGATCATTTAAAGATTTTCGACGGACTACCGACTGACAAAAAATTAGAAATACTAAACAAAAAAAAATTTGTTAACAAAAAACTAAATAAAAAAATCAAATTACAAAAAGACAAAATTACAAAAATTCTTTTAGAAAACCAAATTAACTATAATCCTAATATCTATAATATGTTTAAAAGATTATCAAAAAAATACAAACTTGGTATTGCTACGAATGCCATCCAATCTACTTTAGATCTTACTTTAAAAAAGTTGAAAATTAAAAAATTTATAGGAACAGCAATTTCGACAAAATACCTAAAAAATCCTAAACCGCACCCAGAGATATATTTAAGATGTCTATTGGAATTAAATAGTGTGCCAAGGAATACTTTAATTTTAGAAGACTCTCATTACGGCCGTATCGCAGCAAAAGAAGCTGGATGTAAATTACTCCCAGTTAAATCAGAAAAAGAAGTTGGTTATAATAATATAATTAATTTTATCAATGATAGTAAACTCGAAAATAATTTAAACAATCAAACCTGGGATGATAATAATCTCAATATTGTAATACCTATGGCTGGTGAGGGATCAAGATTTACTAAAGCAGGTTATAATTTTCCTAAACCGTTAATAGAAATTAGACAGAAGCCTATGATCCAAGTCGTTATCGAAAGTTTAGGTATCAAAGGTAACTATATTTTCTTAGTAAGAAAAGAGCATCTTGAAAAATATAATCTTAAAAGCTTTTTAAATGTTCTTTCTCCTAATTGTAAAATAGTCACTGTAGACTCTCTTACTGAAGGTGCTGCGTGCACTGTTTTATTAACTAAAAAAATTATTAATAATAAAAATCCTTTAATTATTGCAAATTCAGATCAATTCATTGAGTGGAACTCTTCAGAGACAATGTATAATTTTGTTTCTAAGAAAGTGGATGGTGGAATTTTAACTTTTAAAGCTATGCATCCAAAATGGTCCTACGCTAAAACTGATAAAAATGGAAATGTTTGCGAGGTTGCAGAAAAAAAAGTTATTTCAAATAATGCCACTGTTGGAGTGTATTACTGGAAGCATGGTGAAGATTTTGTAAAATACGCTGAACAAATGATTAAAAAAAATGTAAGAGTAAACAACGAATTTTATGTTTGTCCGGTGTATAACGAGGCCATTAAAGATAAAAAAATTATAAAAATTAAAAATATAGAGTCTATGTGGGGTTTGGGTACTCCAGAAGATTTAAATTATTTTATTGATCATTATAAATATTAATTAAAATAACCTTTTTTTTCTTAGATCTAACATAAAATTTAAAGTTCTTAATGTAAGTTTAATTTTTAGTTTAATTGATCCACCGCCTTTAGCCTCCCCCGCAAATCTTTTATGGACAACGATTGGATACTCTAGAATTTTAAGGTTTGTTTTTTTTGCTACTAATAGAAAAAAAATATCAAATGAAAAATCCAAAGGAACATTTTTAAGTTTATCTAAAAAACTCTTGTTAAATATTTTAGGTTGCGCATTTATATCACTTAACTTTTTTTTAAATAAAAAATACGTAACAACACTCATTCCCATTGTAAAAAAAATGTCTATAAAATTCCTGTTTGTTCTTTTTCCTTTGACAATACAGTCTCCACTTAATAATTTTTCTTTTGATAATTTGTACATTTCAACAACGTCGTCAGGCTCAGTTTGAAGGTCAGCGTGAATCCAGGCGATAATTTGTTTAGTTGATTTTTTTAAGCCTTCAAAAACACCATTTCCATATCCAATATTTTTTTTTATCTCTACTAATTTAACCTGTTTGTTTAAAAATAAATCACTATCTTTCATAATCTTATTAGAATTATCTGTAGACCCGTTATCTACGAGTACTAATTCAATATCTTCATCTGAGTATGTTTTTATTAATAATTGCAATTTAGAAAATAATTTTTCTAAATTTTCTTGTTCATTGTAGCAAGGAATAACTATACTAAGCATAATTTGATATTATATTAACATATTCCTTAAAGTTTAATTTTGCAAATTGATATTAAGATAAGAATTTTAAAAGAAATAAATTTTTTAGTGTCCTCAAAGCTTCGATTTTAGGAATTTTGGACACACCTTTTTTTCTATCAATAAAAGTAATAGGAATTTGTTTTATTTCATATCCCAATTTATTTACCAAATAAACTGTTCCCATAAAAAAACTATATCCTCTTGAACTGACTCGGTTCATATTAAAATCATGCATTTTTTCTAAATTAAAACCTCGGTACGAAGTAGTAAATTCGTCACAATTTATTCCGAGTACAGATTTTATAAGTTTATTTCCAAGAAGACTTTGTATGTGTCTGATAAATTTCATTTCATTTTTTCCACCTGCTATATATCTTGATCCAATTACAAATGGGGAGTAATTTAATTGATCTATAAATTGGGGAATTATTTTAGGGTCGTGCGATAAGTCAGCGTCTAACGATATCAGTTTTTGATAGTTTTTTTCTTTAGCAAAATTAAAAGCACTTTTATGTGCAGTGTCCAAACCCTTTTTTTTCTCTCTTTTAACTAAAAATAAATTTTTAGCTTTTAATTGATGTTCCTCTATAATTTTGCTTGTTCCGTCAGGGGAATTATCATCAATTATCAAAACATCTATATCGTTTATCTTAAGAACTATATTTAAAAAATTTTTAATATTCTCTACCTCATTAAAAGTTGCTGTAAAAACTAAAGTTTTATTTTGCATATTCTAAATTTTAACTTAAGTTTTGATCTTAAGTAAATATCTGTATAATTGATCATAATACTGTGATAATAAAGTAATAAAAATTAATCTACAGTTATATGCTAAAATCAAAAAAAAAAGTATTATTTCTAATTTTAATAATATTTTCGTCATTTTGTGCCATATCAATTGGTTATTCTTGGGATGAGGGTTTTCTCATCAGACAAGGTGAAATTACTGCTAACTACTTATTATCACTTGGCTTGGTAGATCCAGATAATTTATTTCGTAGAGAATTTTATTCTCCAATTTACTATTCAATTAGATATTTATTAGTTCAAGCTTTTCCTGTCACATATCAGCTGGAAGCAGGTTACTTGTTTAATATGGTGTTTTCAATCACAGCAATTGTTGGCATAAAAAAAATATGCGAAGAGCTTTTTAATAGAAATATAGGAATGATTGTTTTTATAATTCTATTTTTTTTTCCAGCGTTTTTTGGTCATATGGGTTTTAATAGCAAGGATACAATAATAGCATTTTGCCATATATGGATTTTTTATTTTACAATTCGATATATCAAATTAAATAAGGGTAAATATATTTATCTAATTGGATTGCTGGCTGCTATCGGTACTGGGTTAAATTTATTTTTCTTAGGATCTTTGATACCTTTAATATTATTTTTTTTTCTTGAGATATTTTATTTCAAAAAAATTTTAGTGAGAAATCTTAAAATCAAAAAAATAAGTTATGATATATTAATTGCTTTCGTAATTTTTTATTTTACTTTAATTTTATTTTGGATAGATACTCATCCAAATATCATTTTGTTACCTTTTAAATTATTTTATGAATGGGTTTTTTCAGATCTATGGAGAGGGTACCCTTATATTTTAGTAAATGGTGAATATTTTTTCTATTCAGAAATTCCAAAATCGTACTTATTAACCAATTTAATTTATAAGTCTCCTGAGTACTTTTTAATTACTTATCCAATTTTTGTTATTTTTTTTTTAATGGACCGAGCTTTTTTTTCAAAAATGTTTAAAGACTTTAATTACAAATTAGCTCTAGTTTTATCTATGGTTCTCTATCCTTTTCTATTATTATATCTCACTCCATTTTCAATTTATGATGGTTTGAGGCATGTTTTGTGGATGATACCTTATCTTTGTATCATACCAGCATTAGCTATATTTTATTTGTTGAAAAATATTAGGTATTTAAAGATTAAATTAATTTCAGGAATAATGTTTTTATTAATATCTTATTTTAGTTTTAATTTTTTTACAATTACACCTTATCAATATACCTACCTAAATATTCTGAATGGAAAAAAGGAAAATAACTATAAAAAATTTGAAAATGATTACTGGGGTGGATCAATTAAAGAATTGATAAATAATTTAGACTTACCAAAAAATAGTAAATTAAAAATATCAACTTGTGGTGTTTCACAAGCAGTACCTAAGTATTATTTAAAAAAAAACGGTTATAAAAATTATAAGGTAGGTCATTACAAAGAGTCAGATTTCATAATTATGACTAATAGAGTGATTTTAAAAGAGGAAGGTAAAAGGGAACTTATTAATTGTTTTGAAAAATTTAAAGGTGAAAATCTTTACAAAGTCACACGTAATGGAGCAATTTTATCGGTGATAAGGAAAATAAATTAATGGATAAATCTAAATCAGCTAGCTCTGGTTTTTTTAAAATTTTAGAAAAATTGATAAGAAGTCATCCCTTATTATATTATGTCGCCAGATATTTTGTTAGATTTACGAATATTTTCGAAGACGACGCGCATGGCGTGGTTTTACTAAATTTTAAAAATAAAATTAATATTATTGATGTTGGTGCTAGTGATGGTATTGCAGCAAGATTTTTCAACAAAAAACTTAAGGTTAATAAGATACTCTGTTTTGAACCAAATCAATCGTATATAAAAATTCTAAAAGGGTTAAAAATTAAAAATTTAATTGTATTTCCCTATGGAATAAGTCACCTAAATGAAAAACATATTATTTATTATCCCAGGTATAAATTTTTCACTAAAAACTTTGATTTAATACCTTATACTTTTTATAAAAAAAGTCGATTACTAGAACAAATAGAAATTGATTTTAAATTTAAAAAAAATCTTTCAATAGTTAAAAGATTGATCAACTTAAAAAAGATTCAGAAAATTCAATATAAGATATCATTGATCAAAATTGATGTTAACGGTTATGAGTTTTCAATTGTAAAAGGACTTAAAAAAATTATCGAAAAGGACAGGCCCGCTATGCTCGTTGAAACTGATACCACTTCTTTAGATAAAGAAAATGAAAAAATAGCGAATTTTTTAAAAAAGTTTAATTATAGAAAATACAGATTTTCTAAAAACGAACAATCTTTCGTAGAAATTAAAAAGAGATACCCTTTGAATACTTATTTTCTTCAAAAAAATCATTTAAAGTTTATTAAAAAAAGCTAATTTAAATAAATTTACCAGAGATACTCCAATATCAATAAATCTCATTTTTGATTTTCCGCTTGTTCTATATTTCAATGTCGTTGATATTGCAGTTATTTTATAATTTAGCTTTTCAAAATAAAATAAACTTTCTACTAAAAAAAAATAGCCGTTGCTATCAACTAATTTAAAGTCGTTTTTTTTAATGCTTTTAAGATTATAGCATCTATAGCCACCAGAGGAATCTAAATTTGTATTTAACATTATTTTTACTAAATAAAATCTGATTGATGTAATTAATACTCTAAATAACGGCCAGTCTCTCAATGAGCTTTTTTTTTCAAATCTTGTAGTAATTATAATATCGGCATTTCTCTTTTTAAGGGTGTTGATGATTTTTTTAATTTCTTTAGGATTATGTGTTCTGTCAGCATCCATTGTAACACAAAAATTATATTTTTTTTTATATGACCAAAAAATCCCAGCCTTGTGAGCCGAACCGATTCCTAGTCTTTTTTTTCTAAATATATATTTGACTAAGTTATTTTTTTTTGACAATTTTTTTATTTTATCACGAGTGCCATCAATTGAGTTATCATCAATAAATAAAATTGGAATTTTAAATTTTTGTACAATGTTTTTATACAAAAAGTGAATATTATCATTTTCATTTAACGTAGGTATAACTACAATAGATTTTTCAGGCATAATTTTATTTTAAAATAATTTTTTTTAGTCCTAAAATAAATTCTTCATTAGTTGGAAGAATATTATTTTTCATATCTTCTTGTATCTTATCAATATTTTTTTTTATAAAGTGTATCTTTTCAACTAAACTTTGATAATTTCTTTCAGAAACAAATATTCCTTTTTTTTCTCCTATTATATGTTTAATTTCTGGAAAAATTATAACTGGTCTATATCTTGATAAAGACTCAAGGAGCACCATTGGATGACCCTCTGTAAAAGAGGGCAAAACTAAAATACTATGATTGTCATAAATTTCTATTAACTTTTTAGTATCGTTAATTATTTTTAGAATATTAATATTTGAATTTTTTATGCTTTTTGTTTGATTTTTTTCTTCTCCCACTACAGTTAGGCTTATCTCTTCAGAATCTTTTAGGATCTCTATAAGTGAGAATATCCCCTTTTCTTTTCTGAGCCGTCCAACATACAAAAGTTTAATCTTTTCAAAATTGGGTTTAATTCTATTTTGAAGCCATTGATTATTTAATTGCGACGGCTCAACTAATTCACCTTTACACCCCTTTAATATGTATTTTCTGCAGCTAATAAAATTAGATAAATTTAATGATGTATAAAACATAAATAAGTAAATCAGGTAGCCTAAATGTCCCAATATAATTTTATACTCATCAAAACCGTTACTTCTTAAATATATAAAGGGTTTTTTCTTTAATAATCTTAAAAAAATACATGCTAAAAAAGTAAATGGAGATAAAGAGATTAACAAGAATTCTGTGTTTTTAACATCAGGTATTTTTATTATTGCAATAAGAAATGATAATAATGATTTAAATGATTTTACATTATCTAGATTTATACTATGTGTTCTAGGATCTTTCGATTCTCTAGCAAAAAGTTGAACGTCAAAATAATTTTTTAAACCCTCAGGTGTAGTTTTAATATCTATATTATCACAAAAAAAATGGCCATTCTTCTCTTGTAATTTTTCATTAGTAATTATAAATAATTTTTTCATTAATTTTCTTTGCTTATCTTTAAGACACCAATAAATGCCTCTTGTGGAATTTCAACTTTTCCAAATTGTTTAGATCTAGCTTTACCTTTTTTTTGTTTCTCTAGAAGTTTTCTTTTCCTGTCTGTTGCACCACCACCATGAATTTTTGTTAAAACATCTTTTTTAAAACCTTTTATTGACTCTCTAGCGATTATTTTGCCTCCAATTGCTGCTTGAACTGGTATCATAAAATTGTGTCTTGGAATCAAATCTTTTAATTTTTCACAAACTTGTCTCCCAGTTTTTTGGGCAAAATCTTTATGAATGATCATTGCAAGAGCGTCGACCGGCTCACCGTTGACAAGTATACCAAGTTTAACTAAAGCGCCTTCTCTATATTCAGAAATTTCATAGTCAAAGCTAGCATACCCACTTGAAACAGATTTTAGTCGATCGTTAAAGTCAAAAACCACTTCGTTTAATGGAAGATCATAGGATAAAACTGCCCTTTTGCCAGAATAACTTAGGTTAGTTTGAATTCCTCTTTTGTCTTGGCAAATTTTAATAATTGATCCTAAATGTTCGTCTGGAGTTATTATTGTAGATTTAATCCAGGGCTCTTCAATTTTATTTATTTGAGATGGGTCAGGCATATTTGTTGGATTTTGTAAATCAATTACATCGCCATTATTTTTATGAACTTTATAAATGACACCTGGAGTTGTTGTTATAAGATTGACATCAAATTCCCTTTCAAGTCTTTCGGTAATAATTTCTAGATGAAGTAATCCTAAAAAACCGCAACGAAAACCTAAGCCTAAAGCGCTTGAGGACTCTGGCTCATAAGAAAAACTTGCATCATTAAGTTTCAATTTTGCTAAACCATCTTTAAGTTTTTGAAACTCTGAGCTATCTACTGGAAATAATCCACAAAATACTACAGGTTTGCTTGGCTTAAATCCTGGTAATGGAACTTTTATTGGATCACTCGCATCACATATCGTATCACCTACTTTCGTTTCAGATAGTGATTTTATTCCAGTAATTATAAATCCAATTTCTCCTGAATTAAGTTCTTCTACATCAACAGGTTTTGGAGTAAAAACACCAACTTTTTCTATTACATAGTCCTGATTATTCGCCATCAGTTTTACCTTCATATTTTTTTTAATTTTTCCATCGATAACTCTTACTAGGATTACAACTCCTAGATAGCTATCGTACCAACTATCTACCAATAAGCATTTAAGTTTCTCTTTTTTTATACCTTTAGGAGGTGGCAGATTATTTACTATAGCCTCTAAAATACTATCAATGCCCTCACCAGTTTTTCCAGAACACGTAATAGCATTAGAGGTATCTATGCCGATTACATCTTCAATCTCTTTCTTCGTTTTTTCGATATCAGAAGCTGGTAAATCAATTTTATTTAAAATAGGTATAACCTCATGATTGATTTCTAAGGCTTGATAAACATTAGCTAAAGTTTGAGCTTCAACTCCTTGCGTACTATCAACTATCAACAAAGATCCCTCACAAGCAGAAAGTGAGCGACTTACCTCATAGCCAAAATCCACATGGCCAGGTGTGTCAATAATATTGAAAATATATTCTTCTCCCTTCTTAGATTTATATTTCAGTTTAACTGTTTGGGCTTTAATTGTTATTCCTCTCTCTCTTTCAATATCCATTGAATCTAAAACCTGCTGTTTCATTTCACGGTCGCTTAAACCACCGCATTTGTGAATTATTCTATCTGCTATTGTTGATTTTCCATGATCAATATGCGCAATTATTGAGAAATTACGAATTCTATCTATTTCCGACATTATGATCTGATGTTCCCGCCAGTTTTATTTTCTACTTCTTTAATTATTTTCTCGCTAATTTGATTTAAGTCGCTATCAGATAAAGTCTTATCATCTGCCTGTATTGAAACATTAATGGCTATTGATTTTTTATTTGCTGGCAAATTCCCCCCTTGAAAAACATCAAAGATATTTACAGATTTAATATTTTTATCTAAATTTTTGATAATTTTATCAAGTCTTCCCACTTGATAATTTATATCTATTACAAAAGCAAAGTCTCTTTCAGAAATTTGAAAATCTGAAATATTATAATTTTCTTTTAATATTCTAAGCTTATTCTTAGGTTCAAGAATATTTTCAATGAATATTTCAAATCCATAAATATTTTTTTCTTTATAGTCTAGTTTGGAAACAATTGAGGGGTGGATTTCACCGAACTGAGCAATAAGTGGTCCATTACTAGATTGTAAATTTATCGAACCAGATCTACCAGGATGATAACAGCTTTTCGTGGTGTCGTTTATAAATAAATCATCATCCTTTAATCCAAAGGCGTGTAAAGTTTTGATTACATCTGTCTTCATATCGAAAATATCTATATTTCTTGTTTTTTCCGACCAGCTTCTTTTATTTAATTGACCAGATTTTACTGCGCCAATTACTATTTGTTGCTCACCAGGTTTTTTTCCGAAGAAAACTGGACCTATCTCAAATAATGCAATATCTTGAAAACCTCTATCATGGTTTTTCTTTAAATAGAAAAGTAGATTAGAGAATATTGATCTTCTTAAAACGTTAAGCTCATTTGAAATTGGATTGTATATTGAAATAGAATTTGTATTATTATTGATAAGATCATCAATTCTTTGGTCTGTAAATGACCAAGTAACTGCTTCATAGTATCCTCTGTTAGATACACATCTTTGTCCTAAATGAAATAATTTTTGTTGAAAATTTAATGTATCTTTACTCCTTGTCTTTTCAGGTTGTACTAGTTCTATTTTATCAAATCCTTTAATTCGTATTAACTCTTCTATTAAGTCTATTTCTTGATTAACATCAGGTCTCCAAGTAGGAATTTGTACCTTTATAACTTTCTTTGCCAGTTTAGTTTTGAAACCTAAAGAATTTAGGATTTTTTTCGTCTCATTCCCGGATATATCAAGACCAATTATTTTCTTAAATTTTTCAACGCTTAGATCGATTGATTTATTTTTATAGTCTTTTTTCCCGGTTATACTAAATTTACTAGCCTGACCGCCGCATATTTTTATAATCATATCAGTGGCTATGTTTAAACCATCTATCATTGAATTTGGGTCAATACCTCTCTCAAACCTATATTTAGCGTCAGTTTCAAGACCTAATAACTTAGAAGTTTTTCTAATTGAAGACGGACTAAAATAAGCCGATTCTAATAAAATATTTTTTGTGTCAAGCTCAGTTCCTGATCTAGTTCCCCCAATAATTCCTCCAAGTCCTAGGACTCCACTTCTGTCTGAGATAACACACATATCCTTTTGTAGAGTGTATTTTTTTTCGTCCAATGCTGTGAAAGTCTCACCAATTTTAGAATTTCTAACAATTATCTCTTTATCAATTTTGTCAGCGTCATAAGCGTGCAATGGTCTATTTAGATCAAACATTACATAATTTGTTACATCAACAACGGCAGAGATTGGTTTAAGTCCTAAAGAGCTAATCTTATCTTTTAACCACTTAGGGCTTTCTTGATTTTTAATACCAGTTATTAAACAACTCCCAAAAGCATCGCAGCCTTGATTTTTTTGTTTCGAAATTGAAACTTTAATTTTTTGATTGTTCTTTTGTTGTATCTTACTTTTTTTTAAATCGATTAATTTGCCAACACCAGCCGCTGCTAAATCTCTAGCTATTCCTCGTATACCCAAACAGTCTGGACGATTTGGTGTAATTGATAAATCAATAATTTTTTCACCAGTGCTTTTAAAAAAGCTTTTTCCTATTTTACTATTTTTGTCTTTAAGCTCTATAATTCCAGCACTCTCTCCTGACAAATTAAGTTCATTTTCAGAGCATAGCATACCTCTCGACTCGACACCTCTAATTTTGGCTATTTTTAATTTTATTTTTGATTTAGGTATTACTGCCCCAGGAGGAGCGTATACTGTGATCAATCCATCTCTAGCATTGTCTGCTCCACAGACAACTTTAACGATTGATGGTCCACCAATACTAACATCGCAAAGCTTAAGCTTGTCAGCATTAGGATGTTTTTCTGTTTTCAAAATTTTTGCAATTTTGAACTCAGACATACTGCCTGAATTTTCTTTAATCCCTTCCACCTCAAGTCCAATATTAGTTAGTTTTTCAACTATCTCATTTATATTAGCTTTTGTATTTAAATGATTTTTCAGCCATGAGAGAGTTAATATCATCTGCTTAGACCTCTATAGTTAGTAGGAACATCTAGTGGATCAAAACCAAAATGATTTAACCATCGATAATCTGTTTCAAAAAATGCCCTGAGATCGTTTATTCCGTATTTAAGCATAGCGAGACGGTCTATTCCCATTCCAAAGGCAAATCCTTGAAATTTATTTGGATCTACTTTTGTATTTTTTAAAACATTTGGATGCACCATACCGCAACCCAATATCTCTAACCATTTATCACCTTCGCCTATTACTATTTTTCCATTTTGAATTTTATAACCAATATCTACTTCGGCAGACGGCTCGGTAAAGGGAAAGTGGCTAGGTCTAAATCTCATTTTAATTTTTTTAACTTCAAAAAATTCTCTTATAAAGTAATTTAAACAGCCTTTTAAGTGTCCCATCGTAATACCTTTATCAATGTGAAGGCCCTCTAATTGATGAAACATTGGCGCATGAGTTTGATCGCTATCGCACCTATATGTTCTACCAGGTACTATTATTTTAAATGGTGGTTTACCATTTAACATTGTCCTTATCTGTACCGGTGAGGTATGTGTTCTCAAAAGAGTTTTTTTATCTTTATCTAAATAAAAAGTGTCATGCATATCCCTTGCTGGGTGATCCTCTGGAGTATTAAGCGCGGTAAAATTATTATATTCAGACTCAACATCTGGTCCTTCAGCGACAGAAAACCCTATTTCAGAAAAAATAGATGATATTTCATCTATAACTTGCGATACAGGATGGATTTTTCCGTTTTGAGTAGATCTAATAGGTAAAGTTATATCTACTTTTTCGTTTTTTAATTTTTCATTTATAGCTTGGTTTTCAAAATCTTTAAATTTTTTTTCTATCTGAGATGTAAGCTGATCTTTAATATCATTTAATTTTTTAGCAAATGATTTTCTTTCATTGGGATCAAGGGAACCCATTTTTTTAAATTGGAGGGACATAGACCCGTTTTTTCCAAAAAATTCTGACTTTAAATTTTGAAGATCTTCTTTATTTTTTGTCGCAGAAAGCTTGTCTTTAAAATTGCTTAGAATGTTATCAAGATCAATCATAAATTTTGATTCTTTTATAATTTATAAGATAAATCAAAGACCTTAATTAGTTAAGGGATGATTGCACTTTTTTTACTATTGT
>MDSV01003490.1_pt1 | contig 14081 bp, 19 predicted proteins | sample 810851 | NCBI WGS metagenome assembly MDSV01 (sample SAMN05326640, study PRJNA326480) | marine metagenome | isolation source: seawater | place: Atlantic Ocean: North East | collected 2012 | reverse complement strand
TAGTTATTTTAAGAAAATTAAAATTGACGAATATATTTATGAAGTGCCTAATTATTTGATAAATCAAAAAATTCCAAATAAAATTACTAATTTATTAATTAAAAAGTCTTTAATATTTACAAGAAACGTTTTTTTAAATAAATTTTTTATACCTAATAATTTGATATTACCTAAATCAAGAATAATTTTAGAAAATTATTTTAGCTAATTTTCTTAATATATTCTGCTGCGTCTAGGGCAAAATAGGTTACAATTGCAGACGCACCAGCTCTTTTGAAAGCAACTAGACTTTCAATAAGAACATCTTTATTCAATAAATTCTTTTCAATACCATATTTGATTAAACTATATTCACCTGAAACTTGATAAGCAAAAACAGGTATTCTAAAATTATCTTTAATATTTTTTATAATATCAAGATAGGGAAGCCCTGGTTTCACCATCACGATGTCAGCTCCTTCTTTTATATCAAATCCAACCTCTCTAAATGCTTCGTTTGAGTTTCTAAAATCCATTTGATAAGTCTTCTTATCTGACTTAAGATTTTTTTTAGATCCAACTGCATCTCTAAAAGGCCCGTAAAAATTTGAAGCATACTTAACAGCGTATGATAAAATATTTACATTCTTATGATTATTTTCATCTAGAGCTTTTCTGATTTTACCTATTCTTCCATCCATCATGTCAGATGGAGCTATGACATCACAACCCATTTTGGCTTGAAGTATAGATTGTTTTACTAAAATTTTAATTGTTTCGTCATTATCAACCTTGCCATTAATTAACACGCCATCATGTCCATGTGATGTATATGGATCAAGGGCTACATCACACATAATACCAAGGTCAGGGTATTTTTTTTTAATATACTTTATACTTTGACAAATTAGATTATTTTCATTTAAAGCCTCTGTTGCATATTTATTTTTTTTTCTATTTGGCGTTTGTGGGAATAAAGCGACCATAGGAATCTTATATTTTTTAACTTTACTCAAAACTATATCTAACTTATTAACACTATATCTAAACACGCCTGGCATTGAACTTATCTTCTCAATTTTATTTTTTCCGTCTTTTATGAAGATAGGTAAGATCAAATCATCAACACTAATTTTATTTTCTGATATAAGTCTTCGTATCCAGGGTGAATTGCGAACTCTTCGCAATCTAGAGTGAGGATATTTTCCAATTATTTTCATGATTATAAAGTATTAAATTTTGTTTGATGCGACAAATAATATATTATAAATACAATTAAAGAAATTATAATAATAATTTAATGACGCAACTAAACTTTTCAGATTTCTATAAAGTACCAGATTTAAAATTTGATATAAAGCGATTAAGGACAGATTTAGATGCAATTATCAAAAAAAGAGAATTCACATCTCCAGGCGTTACTAATTTTGGAGCAATTCCTTTAAATCAAATACCTAACGATGACAATTCAGTAAAAGGTAATAATGTGAGGGGTATTTACTGGACTATACCAGATGAAAAAGGCAAAGAAGTGTCAAGAGATGTGCCGATAGACGAAGCAAAATACACACAAATTATTCCTGAATTTAGAAATACTTATTTTAATAATGTTTACGAAGAACTTAAAAAAAGATTTAAGCTTGGCAGGGTAAGACTTTTGCTAAAACAACCAAGATCTGTTTTAAGTTGGCATAAAGATCCAGAGCCAAGACTACATATTCCTATTATTACTAATTTAGGATGTTCTATGGTTATAGAAAATGTTGCAAAACATTTACCAGCAGATGGCCATGTCACAATTACAAATAATACTAAGTATCACAACTTTTTTAATGGAGGAGAACAATCCCGTATCCATTTAGTTGCATGTGTTTTAGAAAATCCTTTTAATTAATTTGAAAACTATATTTAAAAAAGCCTGTATCGCTTCAGATCATGCTGGTTTTTTATTAAAGGAAACCATAAAAGATTTTTTAATTAAAAATGATATTTCAATAATTGACTTAGGACCTTATAACAATAATTCGGTCGATTATCCAGATTTTGCCAAAAAGGTGTCGAAAAGAATTAAATCAAAAAAAAGTCAAATAGGTATACTTGTATGTGGTTCGGGCACAGGAATGGCAATGAGCGCTAATAAATTCAAAGAGATTAGAGCTGCAGTATGCTATGATAACAAATCTACAAGATTGTCTAGACAGCATAATAATGCTAATATTATCTCTTTTGGATCAAGATTTCTAAAAAAAAATACTGCCTTTCGATTATTGAAAATTTTTTTTCAAACAAAATTTGAAGGTGGTAGACATCAAAAAAGAATAAGAAAGTTATAATTATGTCTACAGTACTTAAATTGAATAGTTTTGTAAAAAATTTTTTTGAAACAAATTTGAAAGATGCAGATAAAGAACTTTATAAATCTGTTGAAGATGAGTTCACAAGACAACAAAATCATATAGAACTTATAGCTTCTGAAAATATAGTTTCTAAAGCAGTATTAGATGCACAAGGCTCAGTATTAACAAATAAATATGCTGAAGGATATCCAGGAAAAAGATACTATGGTGGATGCGAACATGTTGATCTTTCAGAGACATTGGCAATAGATAGAGCAAAAAAATTGTTTAGTTGCAATTATGCAAATGTACAACCGCATTCAGGGGCACAAGCTAACGGTGCGGTATATTTGGCCTTGATTAAACCTGGAGATACAATTCTTGGTATGAGTTTAAATTCTGGAGGACATTTAACTCATGGAGCTAAACCTGCGCAATCAGGAAAATGGTTTAATGCTATACATTACGATGTAGATAAAGAAAACGGATTAATAGACTATGCAATGGTGGAAAAATTAGCTTTAGAGCATAAACCAAAAATAATTATTGCTGGAGGCAGTGCCTATTCTAGAGTTATAGATTTTAAAAAATTTAGAGAAATTTGCGATAAAGTAAAAGCTTATTTACATGTTGACATGGCTCACTTTTCTGGATTAGTTGCTGGTGGAGTGTATCCAAATCCTATTAAATATGCTGACGTTGTAACTTCTACAACGCACAAAGTTTTAAGAGGTCCTAGAGGTGGCATTATCCTAACAAATCGCGAAGATTTAATTAAAAAGTTTAATAGTGCAATCTTCCCAGGTTTACAAGGCGGGCCTTTAATGCATGTCATTGCCGCTAAAGCTGTTTGTTTCAAGGAAGCTTTATCAAGTGAGTTTAAAGATTATTCTAGAAATGTTGTCAATAATGCAAAAATTTTGTCTGATAGATTAATTAAAAATGGTTTTAAAATTTTTTCTGGAGGAACGGATACTCATCTAATGCTTGTTGATCTAAGAGATTTTAATGTCACAGGTAAAGACGTAGAAGCGTCACTTGTACGTTCAAACATTACTTGTAATAAAAATGGTATCCCCTTCGACACTCAGAGCCCAATGATAACTTCTGGTATTAGATTAGGAACTCCAGCGTGTACTACTAGAGGATTTAGTTCTAAAGAGTTTGAAATAGTTGCAGATTTGATTTCAAAAGTAGTAAAAGGACTAAGCGAAAATGAAGCAAATAACTCAAAAATTGAAAAAGAAGTACAAAAAGAGGTTATTGATCTTTGCTCTGCTTTCCCTATATATAGTAATTAAACTTAAATAAATAACTATGCTTTGTCCCTTTTGTAGAGAAAAAGATACTTCGGTTGTAGACTCAAGACCTACTGAGGATGGAACAGCAATAAGAAGAAGGAGACTTTGCGGCTGTGATAGAAAAGAAAGATTTACAACATTTGAAAGAGTCCAGTTTCAAGAGTTAACAGTGATAAAAGGGAATGGCAAACGAGAGCCTTTTGATAGAGATAAAATTTCTAAATCAATTAGGATTGCGACTAGAAAAAGACCAATAGACTCAGAAACAATCGAAAAATTTATTTCTAAGATTGTCAGAAATCTAGAGGGTTTAGGAGAAAGTGAAATTCCTACTCCTACAATCGGGAAATTTATAATGGAAGGATTACTAGGTTTAGATAAAGTTGCCTACGTTCGTTTTGCTTCAGTATATAAAAATTTTAAAGAAGCAAAAGATTTTGAACAATTTGTAGGCAATTTAAATGAAGACAAATCATAAAAATTTTATTAATCTGGCTTTTAACATTGCCAAGATTAATTTAGGAAATACTAATTTAAACCCTTCTGTCGGTTGTGTAATTGTCAAAAATAACTCTGTTATATCCACAGGGTATACATCTATTAATGGAAGACCTCATGCTGAAATAAACGCTTTACAACCTAAAATAAATTTTAAAAATTCAGATTTATATGTAACAATGGAACCATGTACACATTATGGAAAAACTCCTCCTTGTGTAAATGAGATAAAAAAAAAGGGAGTTAAGAGAGTTTTTTTTTCTTTTAAAGATATAGATAAGAGAACAGCCGGTAAATCAAAAAAGATTTTATTAGATAGCAATGTTAAAGTTGTTAAAAAAGATGTAAAAAAATTTAAAAATTTTTATGAAAGTTATTATTTATCTAAAAATAATAAAAGACCATTGATAGACGCAAAAATAGCAATTTCAGATGATTTTTTTACTATAAATAAAAAAGATAAGTGGATTACAAACTCTTATTCGAGAAAACGAGTTCATTTAATTAGATCTCAATATGATACTATAATATCAACATCTAAATCTATAAACGAGGACAATTCAATTCTCAATTGTCGGCTAAATGGTTTTAATCCATATAAACCCAATGTTATTATCATCGATTTAAAACTAAAAATTAAAATTAATCTCAATATATTTACAAACAGTAATAAAAGAAAGATTTTTATAGTAACATCTATTACTAATAAAAAAAGATTATCTGCATTTAAAAAACTAGGTATAAAAATAATCAAGATCAAAAGTCTTAAAGATAAAAATGATTTCAATAATTTGTTAGATTTATTTAAAAAAAAATCTTTTACAAGAATTTTAGTTGAAAGTGGTTTAACTTTTTTAAACCAATTATTAAAGAATAAAATAATTCATAATTTGTTTATTTTTAAATCTAACAAAAAACTCAATAAAAATGGTTCAAACAATGCTAGCAATATACTAATTAAGAAATTAAATTTTAATAATAAAATTAAAGTCAATTTAAGAGGAGAAACTCTTTATAAACTAAAAATAAAATAATGTTTAATGGAATCATCTATAATTTAGGCAAGGTAAAAAGCATTAAAAGAAGTTCGAGATACGTTTCGGGTAGTCTAGTGTTAGAATTAACTGCTAATATAAAATTTAGTACTAATGATATAGGCGAGTCCGTATCTTGCGATGGAGTTTGTTTAACCCTAATCAGAATAAATAAAAAATCCTTTTTATTTTATCTGTCAAAAGAAACTATCAAAAGATCAAATTTTAAAAATATCCAAGTTGGTAAACTAATAAATATTGAAAAGTCCTTACATCATGGGCAAAAAGTTTCAGGACATTATGTTCAAGGACATGTTGATACAACTGCTAAAGTAAAAAAAATAATTATAATAGACAAAACCTGGGTAATAAGACTTAACTTAAAAGATAAGAAACTCTATAAGTCTCTTGTAGAAAAGGCATCTATATCTATAAATGGTGTATCTTTAACAATTTCAAAAGTTGCTAAAAATTATTTTGATATAAATGTAATACCCCACACATTGAAATTAACAAATTTAAAAAATCTAAAAACTAATGATATTGTAAACGTTGAAATCGATATATTTAGTAAATACATACAAAGATTATCAAAATAATGAGTGCCAATCTTTTTTCACCAATTAAACAAATTATTAAAGATGCTAAAAAGGGCAAGATGTTTATTTTAGTGGATGATAAAGACAGAGAAAATGAAGGAGATTTAGTAATACCAGGTTCAAAATGTAATTCTAAAAGTATTAATTTTATGGCAAAAAATGGAAGAGGATTAGTTTGTTTAGCATTATCCAAGAAACAAATTGAAAAATTAAAACTTCCATTAATGTCCAGAAAAAATAAATCCAGAATGCAAACGGCTTTTACAGTCTCTATTGAAGCTAAAAAAGGTATTTCTACCGGTATCTCTGCTTACGATAGAGCTAGAACTATAAAGGTCGCAATTAATTCAAAAAGCAAAAGTAAAGATTTAGTTTCTCCCGGTCATGTTTTTCCATTGGTTGCTAGAACTGGAGGTGTACTTGAAAGAGCAGGTCACACAGAAGCTTCTGTCGACATTTCAACTTTATCGAACTTGAATCCTAGTGCTGTTATTTGCGAAGTGATGAATGAAGACGGTAGAATGGCCAGACTAAAAGACCTAAAAAAATTTTCTTATAAACATAAGATAAACATAGCATCAATTGAAGATTTGATCGCATATAGGCTTAGAAATGAAAAGTTAATTAAAAAAATCTTTATTAAAGATATTTTTTTTAAGAGTCGTAATAAAAAAAATATGTATGAATATCTTTATTATTTAAATAAATTAGACAATTCTAAAAATTTTGTCATTAAGAAAGGTAATTTCAATCATAAAAAGTCAGTACGCGTTAGAGTTTTGTCTATAAAATTTAAAAAAACTAAACTTCTATTTAAAGATAAAAAAGTTCAAAAATCTTTGAAATATCTTAATAAGTTTACAAATTTTGTATTAATTATTATTAACAATAAAAAAAGAGAGATAGTAGAAAAAGATAACGCAATTTTAAGATATTACGGTATAGGAGCACAAATAATAAAAGATTTAAATATTAGAAATATGATACTTGTTTCTAGAAATAAAAAGAAGATAATTGGTTTAGATGGTTTTGGCTTAAAAATTAAAAAACAAGAGATACTTAAATGAAGAAAATTTTAATAGTTAATGCAAATTATTACAATGATATTTCCTCTGGTTTGATTGATGGCGCAAAATATGTGTTAAGAAATAATAAAAAGCTGAATATTTCTATTATAAATGCACCAGGTGTTTTTGAAATTCCTTTTATTATAAAAAAATATATTAGTAAATTTGAAGCATTCATCGCCTTAGGTTGCGTTATAAAAGGTCAAACTCCACATTTTAATTTTATTAGTAAAACTACCTTTGATGCTATTATGAGAATTTCTGTAGAATATCAAAAGCCAATAGGTAATGGAATTATTACTGCTTTAAATATGAAACAAGCTAAAGCAAGAAGTGTAAAATCAAAAAATCGTTCAAAGAATACTAACAAAGGTTATGAAGCAGCGAAAGCAGTCATTAATCTCCTGGATAATGGACCAAAAAAATTTTAAAAATTCATCTCCTAGAATTAAAATTATTCAAAAGATTTACGGTTCTTTAATGAATCCTGACGAAGAAATTGCATATCCTAAAAATCAATATAAAAAATATATCAAAGATGTTGTAAGTGGAACTTTAGAAAGAAAAGAATTAATTGAAGAAACTATTATTAAAAATCTAGGTAAAGATATTAATCTTAAAAAAACAGATAAACTTCTCAAAATAATCATATTTTCAGCTGTTTTTGAACTTATGTTTAAACATAAAACACCAAAAAAAGTCGTCATTAGTGAGTATGTTCGTGCATCTGAGTTTTTTTTGGAGAAAGCGCAAATTGGCTATTTAAATGCTATTTTAGATAAGTTGTCTAAATTACTTAGAAACAATTAATTAAGTTGTACATTTTGATGAATAAATACGAAGTTTATCTTGCCTTTCTTAAATATTTTTGGCATTTATCGCAGATAAATTATGAATAATTATTTAGAATTACTTTATCTTATATCTTTTACTGGAATCATTGCTGTTGCTTATAGTTATCTGCTTTCAGGACAAATTCTTTCAGCTAGTCCTGGTAATGCAAGAATGCAAGAAATAGCTGAGGCTATACAAATAGGTGCCAAAGCATATCTTAATCGACAATATAAAACAATTGCCATAGTTGGAGTTATTGTTTTAGCTATAGTCACTTATTTTTTTAATTATCTTGTTGGATTAGGTTATTTTATCGGAGCATTTCTCTCTGGCGTTGCTGGTTATGTTGGAATGCTTATCTCTGTTAAAGCAAATGTAAGAACAGCGGAAGCCTCTAGGAAAAGTTTACAAGCAGGTTTAACTATAGCATTTAAATCAGGAGCGATAACTGGTTTATTAGTTGCGGGTTTAGCTTTGTTAGCAATTACAATATATTATATAATCTTAATTAACTTAAATGTTGATAGCAGAGAAATAATTAACGCTTTAGTCGCTTTAGGATTTGGAGCATCTTTAATTTCAATATTTGCTCGACTTGGTGGAGGAATATTTACTAAAGGGGCTGATGTAGGTGCGGACTTAGTTGGTAAAGTAGAAGCTGGTATCCCAGAGGATGACCCTAGAAACCCAGCCGTTATAGCTGATAATGTTGGTGATAATGTAGGCGACTGCGCAGGTATGGCTGCAGATCTTTTTGAAACATATGCTGTAACAATTGTTGCTACTATGGTCCTTTCTTCAATTTTCTTTCCACTAGATTATAATTTAATGATTTATCCATTAGCTATTGGAGGTTCTTGTATACTCACTTCGATAATAGGCACTTGGTTTGTAAAATTAGGTAATAGCAAAAATATAATGGTTGCATTATATAAAGGCTTTATAGTTACAGCAATTACCTCGTTATTAATTCTATATCCTATAACAGAATCTATTTTAGGCTTAGATAAAATTTATAGTAATAATGGAACAAGTTTCTCTGGTTTAAGTCTATATATTTGTGGAGTAGTTGGATTTATAATTACAGGTTTGTTAATATGGATAACAGAGTATTATACAGGAACAAATTACAGGCCTGTAAAGTCTGTTGCTAAATCTTCAACAACAGGACATGGTACTAATGTAATTCAAGGGCTAGCAGTTTCTATGGAAGCTACAGCTATACCAGCTTTAATTATTGTTTCTGGAATTTTATATACAAATAGTTTAGCTGGTCTTTATGGTATAGCTATTGCCGTAACAGCAATGCTAGCTTTAACAGGAATGGTTGTAGCATTAGATGCTTATGGACCAGTAACTGATAACGCAGGAGGTATTGCTGAAATGTCCAAACTTCCAAAAAATGTGAGAAAAACTACAGATGCATTGGATGCTGTTGGTAATACAACTAAAGCTGTTACAAAGGGTTATGCAATTGGTTCAGCAGGATTAGGAGCTTTAGTTTTGTTTGCTGCTTATACTGAGGATATCAAGTATTTCTCTACAGTAAAAGGTTCAACCTTGGAAGGTATTGCAGTAACATTTGATTTATCAAATCCATTTGTAGTAGCTGGTTTACTTATTGGAGGAATGTTGCCGTACCTATTTGGCTCAATGGGCATGCAAGCAGTAGGAAGAGCAGGTGGAGCAGTAGTGATTGAGGTTAGAAGACAGTTCAAGAAAATACCTGGAATTATGAAGGGTAAACGAAAACCAGACTACGGTAGATTAGTAGATTTATTAACAAAAGCAGCAATAAAAGAAATGATAGTTCCGTCATTATTACCAGTTCTATCTCCTATAATTTTGTATTTTATTATTCTTCAAATAGGTGGCTTAGAGGCTGCACTTTCTTCATTGGGTGCAATGCTGTTAGGTGTAATAATAACAGGTTTATTTGTTGCAGTGTCAATGACAGCAGGTGGAGGAGCGTGGGACAATGCAAAAAAATATATAGAAGATGGAAATTTTGGAGGCAAAGGATCGGAAGCTCACAAATCAGCAGTTACAGGTGATACAGTAGGAGACCCTTACAAAGATACAGCTGGTCCAGCAATAAATCCAATGATTAAAATTACAAATATTGTAGCTTTATTATTATTAGCAGTTATAGCACACTAGTTTATTTTTTATTTCCATACATTTTTTCTCTTATACTGGATAAAAAACTAGTTACAAAACTTTTCTTAGTAAGTTCATTTTCTGTTTTTTTTTCAGAAAATAAGATCTTTTCGATATCATTTTTATTTAAAAATTTTTTTTCTTTTAATACGCCATATTTATTAAAACTTAACACTAATGTGTTATTTGATTTTAGGGTATGTTGGCCTAGTTTATGGTATTTTCCTTTGCTTAAAGTTCTCTCTATATAAATCCATATATCCTCATTATCTATTGATTTTGAATGAGGTTGCCCTATAATTTTTAATACATCGTTTTTATTAGATTCGTTTAGTAAAAGTTTATTAGATCTATTTTCTAAAAACAAAATGCCGTGGTTTTTTTTAGGTTCTTTTAGTTGACAACCTAACAAAACTATAAAAAAGATAATTAAAATTTTATTCATGATGTTCTTTAAAAATAATAAAAATAATACTGAATTATATAACACATTATTAAACTTATCTCGAAACATTTATTTCTATAGTAAAATAAGTTTAAAAGATAACTTTGAAACCAGAATTTATCTTATGTTTATCCATTTTTCAATAATACTAATAATTTTTAAAACTAAAAAGATTAAATTTAAACAACTTGAATATGATAATTTATTTAATTGTATAGAAAACAATCTTAGAGAACTCGGTTATGGAGATGTTGCTGTCAATAAAAAGATGAAAGATTTTAATAAAATATTCTATGATATTTTGTTAAAGATAAACAAAGATGAAACCTCTTTTAATATTAATAAAGAATTAATTTTAAAGTACTTTAATGAACTAAATATTCTTGAAATAGATAAATATGACTTATTTAGTGCTTATTTTATGAAATTTTATCATTTTTGTTTTGAACTAGACACTAAAACTATGATAAAAGATGCTTTAAAATTTAAAGGATAAATCATGGCTGTACCAAAAAGAAAAACCTCAACATCAAAGAAAAAGATGAGAAGATCACATCATAGACTATCAGCAGTTAACATAGTTGAAGATAAAAAAAGTGGTGAATACAAGCTTTCTCATCACGTTGATTTAAAGTCTGGTTATTACAACGGAAAAAAAATTTTAGACATTTAATCTTAAAAATGAGTAAAAAAATTACTATTGCCATAGATGCAATGGGTGGTGAGGATGCACCTTCAAAAAATATTGAAGGCTTAAAGATTTTTTTAAATAAGAATAAATCTAAAGATGATTTCACAATTAATTTATATGGTGATAAGAAAATTGTGAATGAACTACTTATAAAAAAAGATATAAAAAATAGCAATATTAATATTATACATACTGAGTCAGTAGTATCTGATGAAGAGACTCCTTTAACGGCGATTAAAAACTCAAAAAATACTAGCATGTGGAACTCTGTAAACGCTCAAAATACTGGAGATGCTGACATAACTTTATCTGCAGGAAATACAGGGGTTCTTTTTGTAATTTCAAAAATGATTTTAAAAACGATGAAAGATGTAAGTAGGCCTGCTTTAGCTGGTTTGTGGCCAAGTAAAAAAGGCATGAGTGTAGTATTGGACTTAGGTGCTAATATAGAATGTAATGAAAAAAATCTAATAGATTTCTCTGAAATGGGATCAGCATTATATAAATCAATATTTCCTCATAGTGAACCTAGAGTTGCTTTATTAAATATAGGATCTGAAGAAATAAAAGGAACCGAAGTTTTGAAAAAAACATTCACAAAATTAAAAGAACTTGATTCAAAAAATAATTTTCATTTTAATGGATATATAGAAGGCAATAAATTAATGGATGGAGATGTAAATGTTATTGTAACAGACGGATTTACTGGAAATATAGCTCTTAAAACAGCAGAAGGCACTGCGAAATTTGTTGTAGATAATTTGAAAAAATCTCTTAATGAAAATTTTTTTACAAAATTGTCTTTAGTATTCTCTTATTTTTCTCTTAAAAAGTTCAAATCTAAATTAGACGCAAGAAAATACAATGGAGCAATTTTTTTAGGTTTAAATGGTCCTGTTGTTAAAAGTCATGGTGGTACAGATGCGATTGGATTTTATTATTCAATTGATTTGTGTTATAGAATAATTAAAGGTAATTTAATGCATCAAATTAAAACAAATTTGAGTCATTTAGATGCTAAAGGTTAAACAAATACAACTTACAAAAAGAGATATTTCAAAAACTATCAGTAATAATTTAGGATTTTCTCTTTTGTTTTCTGAAGTTATTTCAAATGATATTATAAGTTTATTAAAAGAATTAGTTGTTAATGACAGTGTTAAAATTTTAAATTTTGGCACCTTTAATGTATTAAAAAAAAAAGAGAGGATAGGCAGAAATCCAAGAAATAAGAAAATTTATAAAATTAAAGCAAGAAAAGTAATTAGTTTTCACGCTTCAACATCGATGATCAATAAAGTAAATATATTTTAAATGGAAAAGCTATTAAATATCTCTCAAGTTTCTATATCTCTAAACTTAATTAATAAGAAAACAAAAAAACCATCAAATCATATTTTAAGATATTGGGAGAAAGAATTTAAAACAATAAGACCTACACTGCTTCAAAATAGACGATATTATAGTTCAAGGGAGATAGAAAAAATTAAATTAATTAAATATCTACTAAAAGACAAAGGTTTAACTATCAAAGGTGTAAAAAAAATACTCAAAACTAATATAAATAGTCTTGACGATTATGATTCATTTAGTTTAAAAGCTGATTATCATAAAAAATATATTAAAACTAAAAGTGAAAAAATACTTAAAAAACTAAACAACCTTAAAAACTATGGCAAAAAAAACTCATCTTAAAGTTAGAATGGTCCCTGAAAGCAACCCTGATAGTAAGTTTATTTATTACGCAAAAAAACCAACTAAAGGTGAAAAGGCGAAGGATAAACTTAAATTAAAGAAATATAACCCAAATACAAGAAAGCATGAGTTTTTTGTAGAAAAAAAACTACCACCTCATAGCAAATAATTATTTTTTAAAATTTCTGAATTCGTATTCTATGTATGCATTAATCATAGACTTCCATATCTTATTTGTAATTTTTGTGTCAATCTTTTTTATTTTGGATTTTTTCTGAATATTTTTTAATATTTTTTTTATTCTAGGTCTATCAACAATATCCTTTTTAAATTTCTTATTTTTAATTACCTCATTCACTAAAGTAGTTCTTTTTTTAATTAAATTTAAAAAAGAATTATCAAGTTTATCTAATTTTTTTCTTATCTTTAAAATATTCTTATTTATCATAGCGACAATATTTAATTATTATTAACTAAAAAAATATATATATTCGTAATATGTTACTTTACAATAAAAAAACAAACAAACTATTCTATTATTGGTTGATAATATCTTTTTCATTAGTGTTCTTAATTGTTATTGTTGGCGGATTGACTAGATTAACAAATTCCGGCCTTTCTATAACTCAATGGGAATTATTTACTGGAATCTTACCTCCTCTAAATGAAATGAACTGGAATAGATATTTTGATCTTTACAAACAAATTCCTCAATACGAGCAAGTGAATAAAGATATGTCCCTTGACGAATTTAAGATAATTTATTATTGGGAATACTTTCATAGAATCCTAGGAAGAATAATAGGTGTATTTTTCTTAGTACCTTTTATCTATTTTTATCTTACCAAAAAGATTAATAAGAAATACTTATCAATTTGTTTTTTTATTTTAACTTTAATAATAATTCAAGGGATATTAGGATGGTACATGGTCAAGAGTGGTTTAGTTAACAACATATCTGTTAGTCACTATCGTTTATCATTACATTTAATTAATGCTTTTATAATTATTTCATTAATATTCTGGAACATCTTAAACATTAAAAATGAAACCTATAAAAAAATTTTTAGTTATAAAAAACACAATTATATTTTTTACTTATTAATTTTGGTAATCTTTTTTCAAATTATATTTGGAGCTTTTGTATCAGGTCTAGACGCTGGAAAAATTTATCAAACTTGGCCTTTGATGAATTTAAGTTATTTTCCTAATGATGTATCAATTAATAGTTTCAGAGATTTTTTTGATTTTAACAATCATTCACTGATACAGTTTTATCATAGAAATATTGCTTATTTTATTACCTTGTACGTACTTTTTATTGGATTATATATAGCAAAGAATAAATTAAAAAATCTTTTAAAATCTTATAGTATTCTTCTTTTATTTTTAATATTACAAATATTTTTAGGTATTATAACTTTAACTAGCGGATTAAATAT
>MDSV01011752.1_pt1 | contig 14082 bp, 4 predicted proteins | sample 810851 | NCBI WGS metagenome assembly MDSV01 (sample SAMN05326640, study PRJNA326480) | marine metagenome | isolation source: seawater | place: Atlantic Ocean: North East | collected 2012 | reverse complement strand
TACTGGTATTGTAACTGGAAGTACTTTTGTAGCATTAAATGGATTATTCCAGTCACCAACTACTGAAAATAATCAACTTAACAATTACGACTTTACAAAAGAAGTTTCTGGTATTACTAGTTTTGTATTCAGTGGAATTACATCTACCAATGGTAATTTAATTGTTGTAGATAACGATCCTAATCAAAATCAATTACCTAGAGGTGGACAAATTATATCCATTGGTTCTAGTGGTGGACTTGGAATTGCTCCTTTAGTTGGTGCATCAGTAACTGCAGTAACTAACTCTGTAGGAAATATTACATCAGTTGGAATTGGTAGTACAGATTATCATGGATCTGGATATACTCTTAATGGAAATATTTCTATTGGTATAACAGATGTAGCATATACTCATAGATTTGTAAGTGCTGGTGTTAATTCAGTTACAGTTAATCCTAATGGTATTGGTGCAATTTCAGCATTTACACCTACAGATGCAACATTTAAGTCTGATAGTGGTGAATTAACATTAATTAAGTCTAGTCATGGACTTATAACTGCTGATACTTACACAGCAACGACTGGAACACAGTATAATGGAACTGTAGGTATATTGACTGTTAAACTCAGTGCAACGCCTTCTCCTGCCCTTGCAAATGGACAAATAGTTAGAATATCAAATGAATCATTAACATTTACTTGTAAAAAAGATAGTGATGCTACGGAGCATTTATATCCAAGAGTTTCTGATCCTATATCTGGAAGATATGTACCTATTTCTAACGTAACTGGTGGAGATACATTTGAGATTAACGTTCTTAAAATTGCTGGTGCTCCTTCATCAAATGTTAGTACTCATACATTTGTTTCTGGTATTAGTAATGGTATTAGTAGATCTGCAAATACTGTTGGAATTGCAACTGGTTCTATAGCATTTAGATGTTCTAGTGATTATTATAAGAGTATTCAATATTATCCTAGAACAACAGATGAAGCTCATAATGCTACGTTATCTATTAAGTCGGCAACTGATAATTCAATTACAGTAGGTGTTGGATCTGCTGGTGGTGGAGGTACTGGTGCAGTTATAACTGCTACTGTCGTACAAGGAAATATTCATACTTATGTAAGTGGATTACCAAATTCTCTTTTGAAGGATAACGCTACCTACTTAAGTCCATATTCAACAGGTGGTTTAGGTAATGCATACGATCCAGTAAGTGGTATCTTGACAGTAACTACAACTTCTGCACATGGATTTAGTGCTGCAGGATTGCAGACAGCTACAGCAGCAGTATATAACCCACATGTTGGTATTATGACGATTACAACTAATGGTAGTCATGGATATAATACTGGTGATTATGTTAAGATTGCAGAAAATTCTTTAACATTCACATGTGCAAAGGATAATAATGATAGTAATCATACTTACCCAAGAGCAACAGATCCAATTTTCAATAAGTGGATACAAATTACTAAGAAGACAGCTACTCAGTTCTCGATTCAAGTTTTAGATTCTGTACCTTCAACTAATACATCAGATCATACCTTTGTATCTGGAACTGTTGGTGGTATATTAAAGGCAAATAATACAGTTGGAATTGGTACAAGTGCATTTACATTTACTTGTACTCAAGATAGTAATGTTAGTCTGCATTCTTATCCTAGAAAGGATAAAGAGAATCCTGGTTCAGATCCAGCATACAATTCAACTTTAGGTGTTGAATCTGTTGGTACTACAACCTCATTTACTTTAAATGTTGGTAAATCACCAGCAGGAAGTGGTGGTGCATTAAACTTCTCTATTAGTAGTGCTGGTAAGGGTTATGTTAATCCAAGAATTTTACCTCCAGCTCCTGTATATGAAAATCTTGATGTAATAGGAATATCCAGACTAGGTATTGGATTAACTACAGATACTGGTACTTCATTACAAATGGATATTAATCCTAGTCCTAGTTCTACCTCAGGTATTGGATCTATTTCAAATGAAGTTAATTCTTTTGATATTAAGAGAGAAGGGTTTGGATTTAAGAGAGGTGATGTATTTACACCTATCGGTATTGTAACAGATAGATATTTCTCTTCACTTCTAACACCTTTAGAGTTTACTGTAAATCGTGTATTTACCGATGCATTTGCTTCTTGGAATGTTGGAGAATTTGATTATATTGATTCTATTAAGAATTTACAAGATGGATTTAAGACAAGATTCCCATTAAATTACAATGGAGAATTAGTTTCATTCCAGAAGGATGATGCTGTAGAAATGGATATACAAGCATTACTTCTAATATTTGTTAATGGTGTTTTACAGGTTCCTGGTGATTCTTATACATTTGGTGGAGGAACAACATTTGCCTTTAGCGAACCACCTGATGCTGATGATACTGTTGTTGTTTTCTTCTATAAAGGAACTAATAATGTTGATGTCACTTATGTTGACGTTGTTGAAACTTTGAAAACAGGTGATCAGGTACAGATATTTGGTGATGGTGAGAAAACTAATCAAGAAAAGAGAACTATTAGTGGTATAACAACTTCTGATACAATTGAAACTAATTTATATTATGGTAAGGGTATTAATGAAACTACTCCTAAACCATTAACTTGGATTAAGCAAAAGATTGATAAAACAGTTAATGGTGAAATAATTTCTAAGGCAAGACCTTCTCTCGAACCATTAGTATTCCCGACTGCAAGAGTCATTGCTGATTTCTCAACAACTGATGCTGAAATGTTTGTTGATACTATGGAATTATTTGATTATGAAGAAGAAGGGAACATGGATATTATTATTGTCGATGAATCACAAACATTAGCAGGGGCTGCTTTTACTGCTACTATTTCTGGAGGTAGTGTTAATGCTATTTCAATTGCTAGTAGTGGAAGTGGATTTAGTACTACTACAGTCCCATTAACAATATCACCACCAAGGACTAAGATTCAAGTTGGTGTTGCAACAACTGCAACTGCAACTGCAACTATAAGTGGTGGAAATATTACATCTATTACTATTACAAATCCAGGATTAGGATATACTGTTGCACCTTATGTAATTGCACCAACACCAGTAATTCCATCAGAAACTGTTGGTGGTGTTACACAAGCAAATGTTGATGGATTCTCTGGAATAGTTACTGGAATAACTACCGCATTTGGAAGTGGTGGTACTGGAACTCTGGCATTGAAGTTCTTCTTGAATAAATCTTCTGGTGATTTTACAGAACTTGTAAATGGATATCCAGTTTACATTTATGATACCAATATAGGAACTGGAGTAACTTCCATATACGCAACTGGAAATGATTCTGTTGTAGGAATAGGTACTACTTTTATTGATAACATATACTATGTAAGTTCAATTAACAGAACTGGATTAAATGCAGACTTTATTGCTAATGTTGATTCTAATTCTAGTATTATTGGAATTGGAACAACTGGTGAAGGTTCTGGTAGGTTCTCTTGGGGTAGATTATCTGGGTTCAGTAGATCTTCAACTCCAATATCAATAGGAGTAACTTCTAAGACTATTAATGCTGGATTATCCACTTTCCCAAGAATACAAAGAAGAAATATTGGTATTAGGAACTCTGGTGGAATAAATAAACCAACATAACCCGTATAAATAAAGAAAAAAGCTATAAACGATGGCGGCAATTGTAACAGACCAGTTTAGAATCAATAATGCTAGTAACTTTTTGGGGGATGTCAATGACACCTCAAATTCTTATTATGTCTTTGTAGGTCTATCGAATCCTGGTATAAGTAATGCTTTTGGTAGAGCAGCTAGTGATTCTACTTGGAACTCATCAACACCAAATCCAACTGATGATTTTAATTATCTTAATCATAGTAAAGATACTATGATTTTTGGTAAAAAAATTACTCCAGATAATATAAGAAGAGTTATTAGAAAAGTAAGTTGGACTAGTGGAAATAGATATGAAATATACCGCCATGATTATAATTCTAGTAATACATCACCTATAACCGATTCTTCTAGGTTATATGATTCAAATTACTTTGTACTTAATAAAGATTACAATGTTTATATTTGTATCAATAATGGATCTAGTGGAATTAATACAGAAGGAAATCGTTCTCAAAATGAACCATTATTTACTGGATTAGAACCAACTAGAGCAGCAGGATCCGTAGATGATGGATACATTTGGAAATTCTTATTTTCAGTTGCTCCTAGTGATATTATTAAGTTTGATGCTACTGAATTTATACCTCTTCCTAATGATTGGAGTTCATCTACAGATGCTCAAATAACAGCAGTTAGGGACAATGGTAATTCTGACGTAAATAATAACCAACTTAAAAATGTTTATATTGCCGATCAAGGTAATGGATATGCTGGTGGTACTGGACAAGAATTTAACATTATTGGTGATGGAAGTGGTGGTAAAGTCATAGTTGATGTTGTTGGTACTAAAATAACAGGCACACAAATGTCTGTTGGTGGTAAAGGTTATACTTATGGAATGGTAGATTTAACTAGTATTTCATCTGGTGCTGTCAGTAATTCAACTCCTGCAAAACTAATTCCAATTATACCACCTTCAAAAGGACATGGGTATGATTTATATAAAGAATTAGGTGCTGATAGAGTTTTAGTATATGCTAGATTTGATGATTCTACGAAGGATTTTCCAATTGATACTAAATTTGCCCAAATTGGTATTGTAAAAAATCCAACATCAATAGGATCTACTCAGGTATTCACCGACAATCAATTTTCCTCTGTTAAATCATTGTATTTAAATAGTTTTGATGTTAATCAATCTATTTCAATTGGTGATAAGATTGAGCAAAAAATTTATGACGGTACTACAGAAGTTGGTAAAGCATTTGGATATGTAGTTTCATATGATATCATCTCAGAAGATGATGCAGATAAGATTGCTATCTTAAAATATTATCAAGATAGATCATTATACTTTAATCCTACTACGGGTGATCAAACTGATTATACTGATGCCAATAATATTACCGAACGTGGTAATTCATCAGGTACGATTTATAATTTTGAATCCAATGCAACTGCTTCTACTAATCAAAGTATAGAGCAAGTTGGTGGGAGTTGGAATGCAAAAATTAATTATGGTTTCTCTGGTATTACTACAAACCCAACTGGCAATAAAATTGTTGAATTGGGAGTTGAGTTTACAAATGGCATCGCAGCATCTGAGATAAATAATGAGTCGGGTGATATAATCTACTTAGATAATAGAGCATTAATCACTAGAGATGCAAGACAAAAAGAAGACATCAAGGTTATCCTGGAATTTTAAAACATGTCACAGAAAACTAATTTAAATATAAGTCCATATTATGATGACTTTGAAAAGGCAGATAATTTTTACAAGGTTTTATTTAGACCAGGAAGACCTGTCCAAGCAAGAGAATTAACTACTCTCCAATCAATATTACAAAATCAAGTTGAATCATTTGGTAAGCACGTATTTAAGGAAGGCTCTTTAGTTATTCCTGGTAATGTTTCGTATGATGATAATTATAATTCTGTTAAGATAGATTCAGAACATCTTGGACTCCCAGTTTCTTTATACATTAATGAATTAAAAGGTAAGAAATTAAAAGGACAGAATACAGGAATAGAAGTTGTAGTTGATGACTGTAAGTATCCATCAGATTCACCTGACATTACTGATTTAACATTATTTGTTAAATATTTGACTGCAGATGATAATAATTCAGATGCGTCATTAGAAGATGGTGAACCATTAATTGCACAAGAGAGTATTATTTACGGAAATACTACAATAGACATAGGGGATAGTGTAGCTAATTTAATAGAAACAAACGCATCAGCAGTTGGAAGTGCTGTTAGAATTGCAGATGGTGTTTATTTTATTAGAGGAACTTTTGTAGATGTTGCTGCTGATACAATAATTCTAGATCCATATTCAAATAATCCAAAGTATAGAGTTGGATTGAATATTTTAGAATCAATTATTACCGCAAAGGATGATAATTCTTTATATGATAATGCAAGAGGGTTTTCTAATTTTGCTGCTCCAGGTGCAGATAGATTAAAAATTACAACTACTTTAGCTAAAAAATCTTTAAATGATTTTAATGATACTAGCTTTATTGAATTAGTTAGATTGGATGATGGTGATGTTAAAAAATTAATTAATACAAGTCAGTATAGTGTCATCATGGAGGAGATGGCTCGAAGAACATATGAAGAGTCTGGTAATTATGCTTTAGGTAATATAAACGTTAATATAAATGATTCGTTAGATGATGGTGTTGGAAATAATGGTATTTTTAAACCTGATGAATCAACAAAAGGATATAATGGGCAAGGTAATGAGCCAAATACTCCAAGTGATGATTTAGCAGCTATAACTATATCTGCTGGAACTGCTTATGTTAAGGGCAAAAGAGTTGCCAGACCAGGTGGAGAAATATTAGATTTAGATAAACCAAGAGATAAAGAAGCAGTAGAAACTGCAAAAGTCCCATTTGAAATGGGTTCTTTATTAAGAGTTAATAATGTAACTGGAACTCCTTTAGTTGGTATTGATAATAATACTAATACAGTATATCTTAACAGTGAAAGAAAAGAAGCAGCTGGACATGATGTACCTATGGGAGTAGGTGTTGGAACAGCACGAGTATATACATTTGGTTTAAGAAATACTCCTTATGTAAATGGTTCTAGTGAATGGGATTTATATCTATATGATGTTCAAACATATACCGAGTTGACAATTAATGAAGCTATATCTTTAACTGATTGTCCTATTAGTTCATTTATTAGAGGTGTTAGTAGTGATGCTACTGGATACCTTGCTGGTAATCCAGGTGGTGGAACTTCAGGAACAACTTTACTATTATCTCAAACTTCTGGTACATTTATTGCTGGTGAAAGTATATTAATCAATGAAGTTAATACATTACCAAGATCTATAAAAAGTGTAAATCAGTATGGTGCAAATGATATAAAATCAGTTTATCAAGATAGTAGTAGTTTTACAGGAATTAATTTTGATTTTGCTGCTGATACAGTATTGAGAGAAGCAGATATTCCTGGAATTGATCCAAAATCTACTTTCTACGTGGTTGGTGATACCACTGGTTCTAACGGTACTATTACTTCACCTGGAAATACTTTTGGTAATGTTAAAGACGGTACTATACTTAAATATAGACTTCCTGGTAAGACAGTACCAACTCTTAACAAAGTCGTCAGTAAATCTGCAGATTTAAAAACATTAACTGTTATAAGTGTTCCTGAAGTAACTGGAATTACAACTGGAATTGTTGGATTTACGTCAACTTCTGCTATATCTGTTGCTGTACCACAAATAATTGATAGAGATACATCAGGACTGTATACTCCTATAGAAACCCCTAATGTTTCTGATGTTTCATTAGAGGATTCTGAATTAGTAATTTCTTCACAAATAAAAGCTAAAACACCTTCTAGTGGTGGATTAACTGTAAATGTGTCAGATTTAACTGGTATACAAACTGCATTCTTTAGTAATTTTGATACTCAAAAATATTCTATTAGTTATTCTGATGGAACTATTGAACCATTAACTAGTGAGCAAGTTAATTTTGAAGTAGGTTCAACTAGACTTAGTATTAATGGATTATCAAATACTTCATGTACTGTTAATGTAACAGTAGAAAAACAAGAAATTAAAGAAAAGAATAAGGAATTTGTTCGTAGTAAAACACTTACTGTGAATAAAACTGCTAGTCCTGTTACTGGTACTGGATCAGATAATGGAGTTAGTGAAAGTGGTTTGACTCAAAACAAATTCTATGGACTTAGAGTTGAAGATAGAGAAATTTCATTAAACAATTGTGATGTAGTAAATGTTGTAGCCGTTCTTGAATCAAGAAATTCTTCTGCACCAACTTTAGATAAGTTAACATTTGTAAGTGGTTTGGAATTGCAGGATAATGCAATAGTTGGTGAGAGGGTTACAGGTGCTGAAAGTGATGCAATTGCTCAAATTGTATCTAGACCTTCTCAGGAACAAATTGAATTTGTTTATTTAAATAGTAGTCAATTTAAACCTGGAGAATTAGTTACATTTAGAGAATCTAATATTAAGAGTACGCTACAAGCAGTAACTTTGGGTAATTATAGTAATATAACTGATAGATTTGAATTAGATAAGGGACAGAGAGAACAATTCTATGACTATTCAAGACTAGTTAGAAAGAGAAATCTTTCTGCACCATCTAGACAATTGTTAGTAATTTACAATTACTATAATGTTGATGCTAGTGATACTGGGGATGTTTATACAGTTAATTCTTATGATAAGGAAAGATTTTCAAATGATATACCACATTTAGAAAGTGGTATAAGGGCAACTGATACTCTTGACTTCAGACCAAGATTAGCTGAATTTGCAGCTGTTGATAAATCTCCATTTGCATGGACTACTAGGAACTTTGGTGCCACAGGAGCAACATCTAGTGTTGTAGTATCTCCAGAGGGTGATAGTAAAATAGGTTATAGTTTTTACTTACCAAGAATTGATAAAGTAATTCTTACTCCAGAACCTGCTACGAGCGATATGTATGGAAAATATTCCATCATAAAAGGTTCACCATCTTTAAAACCACAGGTTCCAGCATTAATTGATGATGCAATGCATATTGCTACAATTGATATGCCAGCATATCTTTATAATGCATCTGATGCAAAAATATCTCTTGTAGAAAATAAGAGATATACTATGAGAGATATTGGTAAAATAGATGATAGAGTATCCAATTTAGAAACTGTTACTAGTTTAACTTTACTTGAACTTGATACTAAGAGTTTCCAAGTTAGAGACGCAGTTGGTGATAGATTTAAGTCTGGATTTTTTGTTGATGATTTTAAAGATACTAAACGTATGGATAGTGGAAATCCAGATAATAAGATTAGTATTGATAAAGTAAAACATGAAATGGTTGTTCCATTAGATAGATTTACAAACAAACCAGAATTGGGATTAGATCCATCAATAAATGTAGATACTGCTGATTTATCTCAAAATTTACAATTATTAGATCCAAATATCGTAAAAACTGGTGATTTAATTACATTGAAATATGATAATGTCTCTTGGATTGAAAATACTCAAGCAAGTAGAGTTGAGAATATTAATCCATTCAATGTTGTCATATTCACAGGTAGAATTACTTTAACTCCATCTTCAGATAATTGGACAGAGACAAAAATTAATATTAAAGATGATGTTATTTTATTAGGTGATCCAGAAGATGTGGGAACTAGTACTGACACAGTAATAAGTGGATCTCAACCATTACCATTTATGAGATCTAGAAATGTTGGAATTAAAGCACATGGATTAAAACCATTAATAAAATACTATCCATTCCTTGATGGAAGAAGTGGTATTGATGTAGTTCCTAAATTAATTGAAATAACTATGCAATCTGGTTCATTCCAAATTGGAGAAGTTGTTGAAGGTTTTATAACTGGGATATCTGTACCTCAAACTAGAAGAGTTAGATTTAGAGTTGCACAACCAAATCATAGATCTGGTACATATAATTCACCAACAACTACTTATGGAGTTAATCCATATGAACCTGGAACAGGAATTGCAGCTGCATATACAGAGTCTTCTACAGTTTTAAATGTAGATATTGCATCTTTGTGTGAAGAAGCACAAGGTGATTATTATGGAAGAATTTCTGCAAATATGAAATTGTGGGGACAAACAAGTGGTGCACTTGCTATAGTTTCTGATGTTAGAATGATTGCGGATAATCTTGGAAATTTAAATGGTGCTTTCTGGGTTAGAGATCCAAACGCTACTCCTACTCCACCATTAAGATTTAGTAATGGTACTAAGACATTTAAATTAACTTCATCAGATACAAATACACCTCAAGACGAAACACCTGGAAACTCTTTAATAACTGAAGGACAAGCAACTTATACTACTAGTGGTATTTTAAATATCTTTGACAGAACAACTACTATTATAAGACCACGCCCAATACCACCAGTAGTACATCATGATCCATTAGCACAGTCCTTCTTTGTTGATGAGAGTGGGGCATTCTTATCGGGATTGGATTTATATTTCTTCTCTAAAGATGATACCCAAAGAGTAACAGTTCAAATAAGAACGATGGAACTTGGAACCCCAACAAATCAAGTTGTAGCAGATTATGCTGAAGTTGAACTTGATCCTGCAGAATTAGATTCTACTGGAGCATCTATTATTAAGACATCTGATGATGCGTCAGTTCCAACAAGAGTAACTTTCCCATCTCCTGTTTATCTAGAAGCAGCTACGGAATATGCAGTTGTTCTCTTAGCACCAAATACTCAAAACTATCAAGTTTGGATTGCTAGAATGGGTGAATCTACTATAGAAACTAGAACTCTAGGTGAGGGTAGTCAAGCTATAATATCTAAACAATATATTGGGGGAAGTCTATTTAAATCACAGAATGGTACTATCTGGACACCAAGCCAATTTGAAGATCTTAAATTTACACTTTATAAGTGTTCATTTATAACTGGTACAACAGGTGATTTAACATTATATAATTCTAAAATTAAGGATGTTGCTGAGAATAATAAGTTAATTTCAAATGCAATAAAATCATATCCAAGAAAACTCAAAGTTGGATTTACTAACACTGCTTATAATGGTGCTTTTGCTGCATCATATGTAGCAGGTAAGAAAGTTTCTGGTTGGGTTGGTGGAACAGCTCCTAGTGTTCCTAGTGACGCAGAAGGATATATTGAAAAGATTGGTGGTAGAATAGGGGAGGTTAGTATAACAAATGCAGGAACTGGATATCCAGCAAGTAAATCTGGTTCATATCTTACTGGTGTTGGATTATATACAATAAGTGGTAATGGTTCTGGTGCTGTTGGTGTTGTTACAACAAACTCTGATGGTGAAATACTTCAAATAGGTGTTGAAGGTGCTACTGTAGATAAAGGTTATTGTGTTGGTGATGTTTTAGGTATTACAACTTCCTCTTTAGGTTCTACTGCTGCTGATAAAATTGGTTCAGGTGCTAGAATATCAGTTAATCAAATGGATATAGCTAATACACTATATCTAACTAATGTTCAGGGAGAATCATTTAATACTAATAATTGGTTGATTCAATATGAAACAGATGGAACTACAACTACTCTTGGTGCTGCAACTACAGTAATTACAAGTTCAGAACAATTTGGAGAATTATATAGTGGTAATATAATGGAAGTGCAGCAGTACAACCATAGTATGACTGCAGATCAAAACCAAGTTAGTCTTAAGGGTATTGAACCAAATACTATTCCCGTTAACCTTACAGGTGCTTTAAGTTCTACTGATACTACAATTAGTATAAGTACAGCAACATTCACCACAGCAGAGGGAATAACAACCTCTACAGGATATGTTCAGGTAGGTCCAGAAATCATATATTATGATGGTATAAGTGTTGATGCATTAAATATCGGTACAAGAGGATATGGTGGAACTCCTGTTAAAAACCATGATGCAGATACTCCAGTATATCCATATGAATTTAATGGAGTTTCTTTAGTAGGAATTAATACCACTCACAGTATGGTAAGTTCTGCTGCATTGAAGAAACTTAAGACTATAGATAGTTATCTAATAGAAGCAAAGAGAACTGGTAGAACAAATCTTCCAAATAGAACTAGTGGTAGAGCACAACTTTCATTTACTGAAGAGGGTTTTGCTGGAGGAAGTTCAATTCAATCTTCTAAGAATTTCCAATATGATGGATTTAGTCCATCGTTTAATGTATTAACTCCTGGAAGTGGAACTGAAATTACATCACAATTAAGATCAGTATCTGGAACTAGTGATGGTGGTAGTGAAGTATCATATAAAGATGAAGGATATACTCCTGTTGAATTTAATCAAGTTAATAGATTACCTACACCTAGATTGCTTGCATCAAAGGTTGATGAAGAATTATGGTTAACTAATTTACCAAGAAATAAATCAGTTACTTTATTAGCAAACTTTAAGACTTCGGATTCTAATTTATCTCCCATATTAGATACTCAAAATGGATCATTTAGATTCTTTAGAAATAGGTTAAATAATCCAATATTAGATTATACTGAAGATTCTAGATCTAATTCTCTTACAGGAGATCCACATGCTGCTTGTTATATTTCTCAAAAAGTTAATTTAGCAAATCCATCAACTTCATTAAAAGTTTTGATTGGTGCTTATAGAGCACCAACATCAGACTTTAGAGTCTTGTATAGATTGTTTAAACCAGATTCATCTGAAGTTGAACAATCATATGAATTATTCCCTGGATATGATAATCTTAGAGATGTTGATATTGAACTTCAAGTTGTTGATTCATCTAAGAATAGTGGAAGAGCTGATAGATTAGTTCGTGCAAGTAAAGAAAATGAATTCTTAGATTATGAATTTACTGCCAATAATTTAGATGAATTTATTGGATTCCAAGTTAAAGTTGTTATTAGTGGAACTAATGAAGCAGATCCTCCTAGATTTAAAGATTTAAGAGTTATAGCTTTAGCATAATGATACCAGTTGAGGGACACAAACATCTTTATAGAGATGAGGAATCTGGTGCAATTATAAATTGTGACACTAATTCATATTCTCAATATAAAAAGATAAGAAACAAAAAATTATCTGAAAAAGATGAGATTAAACGTTTAAGATCTGATATTGATGAGATAAAATCTCTTTTACATGAAGTGTTAAATAAAAGATTATAAATATTTAAAAGTATATTGAGTAATAATGGCAGTATATGTATCCAACATCACAATTGAACAAGGATTTGATTTTGACACATCCTTTCAGTTAGAGGATACTCGAACCAATGAATTTTTAAACTTAGTTGGTGCAGCTGCATCAGCACAGATTAGAAAACACGCTTCAAGTTCAACTAAAGTTGCGTTTGCATGTAGTATCTCTCAACCAGAGAATGGTATTATATCAATTAATATGTTAGCTGAAACTACTGTCAACATAAAACCTGGAAGATATGTATATGATGTAAAGATTTTGACTCTAGAAGGTGGTGAGTATAAAGCTGTTGAAGGATCAGCACTAGTAAGAGGTGGAGTAACAAGGTAATGCCAACAATAAACGACAGAATTGGTTCACAAAACGTAATCAGAGTATTATCTAATGCTTCTGCTGCACCTTCTCGTGTTAACAACTTATTAGATGTTAATGCTGCAAGAAAAGATGATGCTGATGCTACTGGACTACTTTTAATATGGGATACAACTTCTGCACAATATATTCTGGGTAATGATATTGCTCATGGACTTAATATAACAGGACTTACTACATTTACTCGCCTTGAAGCAACAGGTGTTACTTTTAGTGGAGTAACAACAACAGCAACTCTTAGTGCAACCACTGGAGTATCAATGGGTGCTACTAGCATCATAAACATTGATAGACAATTACAAAATATTGCATCTTTAGATTCTACAACAACAGCAACTATTGAGGCAGCAGTTGCTAATGCCCCTAATACTTTCACTAACCTTGAGATAACTGGTATTTCTACCTTTATCGGTCCATCTGGACATGTAGGACTATCTACTTTTGGTGGTGGTATTAATGTTGTTGCTGGTGTATCAACATTCGCTGCTGCAATAGATGCTAATGCTGGTGCTAATATAGCTGGTGGATTAGTTGCTGACACAGCAAAAATTTCTGATTTAACTCAGGCAAATGCAATTGTTTTTTCTGGTTCTGATGGTGAATTAGTAGAAACCAGTGCTTTTACTATTAATTCTGTATCAGAAACTTTAATTGGGCAGAACTTTACTGGTACATCCTTAAGTGCTAGTAGACAATTTACTGCTGCTCTCTTAAATGTAACTGGTGTTTCTACATTTGCTGGTATTTCTACATTCAATAATAATGTTTTTGTAGAGGCTACTACCGATACTAATCAATTAAATGTAACTGGTGTATCAACCTTTGTTGGAGTATCTACTTTCAGTGGAGATGTTTATATTGGTGGAGATTTATATCTAAAAGATGATTTAGTATTAGATAATATTACTGGTTCAAGTCTTAAGAT
>MDSV01019625.1_pt1 | contig 14084 bp, 12 predicted proteins | sample 810851 | NCBI WGS metagenome assembly MDSV01 (sample SAMN05326640, study PRJNA326480) | marine metagenome | isolation source: seawater | place: Atlantic Ocean: North East | collected 2012 | reverse complement strand
GGTCAACTAAAAATAAGATTGAAGATTTAAAAAGTTTGATGGGGGCTGATAATTTTCAATTCAAAAATATTTGCAATAAACTAGCAAATCTGATTATAGATTGTGGGATAGCTTACTGGAATTCAACACAAGATATTTCTTATGCAAAAAAATATATTAATAATTACAAATACGCATTATTATTAGCAAATAATCATAAAACAAAAGAAAGAGCTAATAGTATCATTAAACACAGTAAAGAGGTTGAAACTAATTCAGTTTGTAAAATATGTGATTGTGAGGAAAAATCAACTTCTGTCAGAGTAAAAATGTATAGAATGAATTTTGATAATTCATATAGTTTTTTTCCTGATGGAGGTTATAAGTTGGAAACTTGTAGAAGCTGTGCAACTAAAATTAATATTCAAGGTTGGTTGACTTTTATATTTACCGCAATTCCATATGGGTTAATGTATCTTTGGGTTTTAGATTTTATTGCTTTAATTTATGTAACAGGTCGATTTCCTCAGATATTTAAATGGCTAAGGAGGCAAATGAGAAAAATATCATATCAATCTCTTGTTATAAAAGATCCAGCTATAAAAAAACTAAAGAATGAGGGTTATAAATTGGGAATGCCTTAAAAAAATCTTAAATTAATTTATTATGAAAAAAATTTTAACAACTATTTTTTTACTGACATCAATAATATTTTTCTCTCAGGAAATGAATAATGATTCAATTATAGAGACTAAAATTAATGAACTAGCAAGACAAGTTTCCAGTGTTGATAATAATCTAATAGGTCAAGTTGAAAAATTAAAAGAAATCTTAAATTCCATTGATGCATTTCAAGATAATATTGACAGAATTTCTTCAGAAAATAAAATTTTTGCTGATTCGATTTCTGATATCATCACCTCAGTTGATTATAGATTATTAAGGCTTGATTCTCTTATTAATATTTTATACAAGGATTTAGATAGTAATAAAATTGATAATAATAAAAGATTTGAAGATATAATAAACGAGTCTGAAAGCTTAAGAAGGGATCTTAAAGATGCCAATATTAATGTAACAAAAATTGAAAATTCGTCCTCTAAAAATGCAGATAGTATTGATAGTGTTAATCAAGATTTAAGTCAAAAACAACAATATGGATTAATGATTATTGGTTTTTCAATCATATTAATTTTAATTGTCTACTTAGTTTTATCAAAAAAATGGAATAGCGACACAAAAAAATTAGCTAATAAGCAAAAAGAAGTTCTTGAAAAACAGATACAGGATAGTCAAAAATTAGCAGATTGGTTATACTCTGAGCAAAACTATACTAAAGATGACCCTATGGGCCCTACCAAAGAAATAGACCATTCTTTTGCAAAAAGAGTTGCTGATGAAATAGTGAGAATTACCACTAATTTAAGTAGAATGGATGAATCAATTAAAGGACACAAACAGTTATCAGCATCGGTAAGAAAATTAGAACAATCCTTAAATGTTAATAAATATGAATTAGTAAAATTATTAAATCAACCATATAATGAAGGTATGACTCTTGAAGCTAGTATGATTATAGACGATTCGTTAAATCCTGGTGAAAGTATAATTACCAGAATAATTAAACCACAAATCAATTATAAGGGTAAATTAATTCAGGCAGCTCAAGTTGAAGTAAGTGTTGGTGAATAAACAAAAATTATATTATGAAAATAAAGTATGGAATTGATTTAGGTACTACTAACTCTGGTATCGCATATATAAATAAAGGTGAAAGTATCATTGTAAAAAATTCACTTCAAAAGGATACTACTCCTTCATGTGTAGCTTTTACAAAGAAAAAAGGGATTAGAGTAGGAGATTCTGCATACAATCAACTTTCAAAAGATAAACTTACAGCTATAAAAACTGGTGGTAAATATGAGTCAAATGTTTTTGTAGAATTTAAAAGAACTATGGGTTCAGATAAAAAGTATCATTCCACTTTTATGGGAAAAGATTATTCTTCTGAAGAGTTATCAGCTGAGATTTTAAAAAATTTAAAAGCAACAACTCAGAGTGAAGATTTTAAATCTGTTGTAATCACTATTCCAGCAATGTTTAATGACAATCAAAAAGCTGCAACCCAAAAAGCTGCGGAATTGGCAGGTTTCTCACAGGTTGAATTATTACAAGAACCAATTGCAGCAGCAATGGCCTATGGATTGGATGAAAAAGTAGGTGATGGACAAATATTAATATTTGATTTTGGAGGAGGAACTTTTGATGTTTGTCTTGTAAATGTAGAAGATGGAATCATGCAGGTAAAAGATACGGAGGGAGATAATTGGCTAGGTGGAAAAAATCTAGATAATGCAATTGTTGACGAAATAATGATGCCTTATGTTAAGGGAAATTATAAGATAGATAGTCTATTAAATGATGAATTAAGTAGTACTCTTTTAAGAGAAGCACTAAAAGTTGAAGGAGAGAAGATAAAAATTGCTCTTTCGTTTTCTGATTCTTATGATGTTATCTCAGATATTGGTGATTATCCAGATGATGATGAAGGCGAAGAGATTGAACTTGATTTTTCGGTTACAAAGAAAGATATGCAAAGAGTTCTTGGTCCAATTTTTCAAAAATCAATTGACATTACCAAAGAGGTTTTAAAAAGAAATAATCTTGATGGTAAACCGATTCAATCTTTGATTTTGGTAGGTGGGCCAACATTTTCTCCGGTTCTCAGAAATATGCTTAAGGAACAAATCTGCCAAGCAGATACATCTGTCGACCCTATGACTGTGGTTTCGAGAGGTGCTGCAATATATGCTTCAACATTTGATGTAAGTACAGAGATAAAAGATGAGATTAGAGATACTTCAAAAGTTCAACTTGACTTATCTTATGAGTCTCAGTCTGTAGATACAGAGGAGATGTTAGTTGTTAAAGTTGATTCAGAGAAAACTGATGGAGATATTCCATCTAAGATTTTTGTTCAGGTTAAAAGAGCTGATGGAGGTTGGGTTAGTGAAAATAAGGAGCTGGATGTTAGTGGAGATATAATTGATCTTCAACTTGTTGAAGGAAGACCTAATATTTATAATATAATTCTTTCTGATGATAAAGGAAGCAATATTGAATGTGAGCCAAGTGAAATTACAATTATGCAAGGTGTAAAAACAGGAAATGCAACATTGCCCTATAATTATGGTGTAGAATTGGTTGGTCCAAACGGTAGAGGTCTATTTTATTTAATTCCAGGACTTGAAAAAGGACAAACAATGCCGGCAACCGGGGAAAAACCAAATCTTAAGACCTTAATCGATTTGAAACCAGGCACCAATGATGAAATTTCAATTTCTATTTATCAGGGTACAGTTGAAGCAGAGGGAACAAGAGCAATTAATCAACTTTGGGTGTCAACAGCTATTCTATCTGGAAATGATATTTCAAAGTTATTGCCAAAGGGCTCTGATGTTAATTTAGTATTAGAAATACCTAAAGATGGAGAATACAACTTATCAATTGACATTCCTTATCTAAATGATACAATTGAAAAACCTTTAATATTATCCGAGCAAAAGGCTGAAGATGATAAGTGGTTCAGTGATCAGTTTAAAAATTTAGATAATGAAATTGCTGATTTTGAAAAAGATATTAATTCACAAAACAAATCTACACTTGACAAAATAAAGTTTAACCTAGCAAAAGCGAAGAAGGAGTTTGAATCTAGAAAATCCGATTATGATACAAGAATGAAAGTAAGAGATGAAATAAGAAAGATATTTTCAGAGATAGACAATTTACAAGATGAAAATTTTTTACCAGCTGCTATAGACGAATTAAACTCCGCATTAGAAGATTTGAAAAAGGAAATAATTGGTTCTGAAAATGAATCACATAAGACTGACTTTAATTCACTTAAAAGTAGGATAGATCCTGTTATTGCATCTAACGATATAGGTCAAATCAATGATCTTACTAAGCAATTTTATAATTTATTGTATACTATTAAAGATGAAAAACATGGTGTAGATTTATATATTGGTATGTTGATGAATATTAACGAAAGCTTTGAGTCTCAGCCCTGGAGTGATAGTACAAAAGCACGTTCTATTCTGAATAATGCGCTTAGTAATACTAAAAACTTAACTAAAGATACTGCAAAACAATATGTCATACAGCTTTATGCTTTATTACCTAATCCAAATCAAACTGGCCCTGGGATTGGACAAGATGACATTTTAAAAGCTTAAAAATATAAATATGTGGAATTTAAAAGGTATAGAAATTAATAATCTTTACAAGATTAAGCACTTTATTGAAAAAACCTCTTATTGTGAGGTTTATTCAGCAATTGAAACAGCTACATCCTCAATGGTTAATTTAAGTGTATACAAGAAATCAGAAATTGCTAGTGATGATTTAGACCAAGATGGAAATTTAAAAGAAATTCAATTTTTAGAAATTGGAATAGATGCTTTTCCTAAGTTAAAGACCTTTGGAGATTTTGAATTCAATGGTGAAAACTTTAGTTATATAGCTACTGAATTTATTGTTGGAGAAAGTCTTTCTGACAGAATTAAAAGAACAGGTGCCTTGGATGAATATGATACGGTTAAAATAGCATTAAAATTATGTGAGGTAGGGGAAAAGTTACATAACAGGTCAAAACCTGTTCTAATTAATGGTCTGTCAATTGACAATATCATGATCGATATGAGTCAAGCTGAAGAGCAAGTAAAATTTAGAAATTTAATTAATATGAGGTTAATGAATGATGATTTTAAATATAATTATCTTGATGGATTATCTATTAATCAAGTAGCTCCAGAAATATTTGATAATAATTTTTCACCAAAATCTGATCAATTTAATATTGGCGCTCTAGTTTATCAAATCCATGCAGGCTCACTTCCTTTATTTAGTGATGAATCGATAAATTTAAAGCATCCTGACGCTAAAGATAGATTTCTTGAATTTAGAAATGACGGATATACTCTCTCTAATAACATTGGTGTTGAATTAAGATCTGTAATTCAAAAGTCATTGAGTAAAGATCCTAATGACAGATATGATTCCCTCTCTGAGCTTTCTAGATTTTTAAACAAAGAAAGAATTGTTGAGGGTTCTCAGGATAATTCAAATAAGAACTCTAATACTGGCCAAAACAAGTCAGAGCCTTTGGTTAAACGTGGTAATGGATTTGCTGATATTGCAGGAATGGAAGAGTTGAAAAATAAGCTTAGTTCTGAAATTTTAGATGTACTTAAGCGACCTGAACATTTTAAAAAATATAGAGTCACAATTCCAAATGGAATGTTATTATATGGACCTCCAGGATGTGGAAAAACTTTTATTTCTGAAAAATTTTGTGAGGAAGCCGGGTTTAATTTTTTTCTTGTCAAAACTTCTGATGTAACTTCAACATACAAAAGTGGTGGTGAACAAAAAATTGGACAACTTTTTAAAGATGCTGCAGCTAATGCCCCTACTGTAATTTGCTTTGATGAAGTCGATGGAATAATGCCTAAAAGGCAGGGAGGAGAATTTAATCAGTATAAAAACTCTGAAGTTAATGAGTATTTATCTCAAATAAATAAATGTTCAGAAAGAGGAATTTTTGTTATTGCCACAACTAATAAACCAGATATGATAGATACTGCAATATTAAGAACTGGAAGACTTGAAGTTCATGTATATGTTCCTCCTCCTGGAAATATTGCTAGAAAAAAATTATTTGAACTATATCTAAATAACAGATACACTGATGCTGAAATTGATTACGACAAGTTGGCTTCATTGACAGAAAACACTGTTGCTAGTGACATTGAGTTTATTGTAAACTCATCATCCCATAAAGCAGCAATCAAAGAGGTTCCTATCTCAATGGAAATTTTATTAGAGGTTATAAAAGAATTTAAACCATCTCTAAACGAAGAAAAACTTAAAGAATATGAAGTAGCAAGACAAACATTTGAAAACAATGATAAAAGTGATAATTCTAGAACCCCTATAGGTTTTAAAAGAAATTAAAAATTATAATAATGGATAAAATAAAATTTAAAGAACTGTTAATGAACATTTCAATTTGTGCAATTGCATGTGATGGAGATATTGATGAAAGAGAAATTGAAGCACTTAAAAATATTGAAAAAAACACACCCTACTTTTCTGGAATAGATCTTTCTAAAAAACTTGAAAGTTCTCTAAAAAATTGTTTAACGGACCTAGATAAGTTTCAGAACGATATTTTTAATAAGCTTGAATCTGCTAAATTAAATATTGTTCAGGAATTAATGATTTTAGAAATTTCTATGAGAATAATTTCTGCTGACCAAATCGAATTGGAAATTGAGAAAGAATATATAAACAACCTCAGAAAATATTTACAAATAGATGATTTTTTAATCAATGATAGATTTGGTGATATTGAATACTTAAGACCAATGAGTAATGAATTTAATTCAGAAGTTAATCTTCCTAATGCTGTAGAAAACAAGAAGTTTACTGATTAAAAATAATGATAAATCAAAAAAAATTTACTTACTGAATCTAATATGATAATAATTGAAAAATAGTAATTATTTTTTCTTTGACGTGTGAGAATCTTCTTTTCGAACTAGATATATTCCAATTGATAAAGCCAGAATTGAAATTGCAAACCAAAGCATATCCTGAGGAGTATTAAAATTCTCACCTAATTTTAATATTCTTTCAAAGAAGGTTACAATTAAAACCATTATTATAACCTTAATTATTTTTTGTTTTAATTCATCAAGATTTTCAATTTCTAAAATTGTGATATCAACATTTTTTCTAGCTATGTCAATTTTAGATATAAATAATTCATAAATTCCAAAACCAAAAATCATTAAAACTACAGAGATTAAATATAAATCTACACCTTGAATTATTCCAACTAACAGTTCTGAGTGATATTCTTTTCCGTTAACTAAATTATGTAATGAATGATAAATTTTTTCACCAATCTCCCAGCTTCCAACTAAGAATAAAACGATTGAAGCTATAACTGAACTTACAACAGCAAAGAGAACTATATATCTTGTACTCCATAACAGTTTTTCACCATATCTCTCAAATATAGATTGTTCATATTCTTCTTTTATTCCTTTTTCGTTCATAATTTAAAATATTAATAATAATAAAATATACGAAAAATAAATAATAAAAATTGCTTTGATATTTTTTACATTAATGATTCCTTTTCTGTAAATAAGAGTAACCAGCAATGATAATATAAATAATATTATTACGGACCAAATTAAAAGATTACCGTTTAGGATATAATCCCCAATTTTACTAATACCCAATCTTTCTATGGGTTGGTCAACAGCTATGGGAGGGTAAAACATGCAGTATACAAAAACAGGTAATCCAATTCCGATACAGATATCAAAAATATTTGAACCATAAGTGTTTGAAAATGAATCATTGAACTTATTATGCTGAGCATCTTTTATAGATAAGATTGTGTCAGGTATACTTGAAGAAATAGCGGCAATAAAAAATGCAGTAATAAACAGGTTAATTCCAAAAATATTTGAAACTTCTTCTACAACATTAACAAGCATTAAACAAGAAAATGAGATAATCATAACAGAAATTATAATAACTAGAAGTGAATTAAAGTTATTTAATTTTTTTACTCTTAAAATGTTATAGATTCTCAAATTTAATATTGATGAGAATAAATCAAACCTCATTCCATTATTAAACTTTTTTTTATAGTCGGTTAACTTTGGATTAAAAATATTAATATTTCTCTTTTTATAGATATACAAAACATAAGCAACGTATATCATAATAAGTAAAAAGGAATAATATATATTTAGTCCAATAATAAGCCCTAATCCAAGAAGAATTATAGAAATTAAAAGAAAAAAACCATCTTGTTTTACTATATTCTTATCGATTGAAAAAAATAAATTCTTGTCTTTTTTTCTTGCAAAGTAATATGCGATTGCCGGAATCAAAGCAATGTTAAAGGCAGAACTCCCAACAATTGTTGCAAAACCTGCAGAAAAACCTTCAACATCCTTGAAGAAAAAAAGGAAAAGAGTAGAAATTAGTAGTTCAGGTAAAGAAGATGCAACAGCGTTAACTGTTGGGCCTTTTATACCTTCACCAAGGTTTCTTGTTAAATAGTTTGCAGCCAAATCAAAACTCGAAGAAACTTTCCACATCAAGTAAATTGAAAGTAAAATTTTAAATATTGCTATGATCATTCAGAATTATATTATTGTATTACAAATTTAGCTTATAAATAATTAATTCTAAAAAAAACCCCTTTATAATTCAGGGTTTTAAAAATTTAAGCTGACTTAACAGTCTTGATAATTCTTGCAGCAATCTTATAGGGATCTGCATTAGAAGCAGGTCTTCTGTCCTCAAGCCAACCTTTATATCCATTTTCTACAGTGATAATGGGTATTCTTATTGAAGCACCTCTGTCAGAAACACCATAACTAAATTGATCAATAGATTGAGTTTCATGCTTACCTGTTAATCTCATATCATTGTAGGCTCCGTAAACTGCGATATGTTCCTTAACAACAGGTCTAAATGCTTCGCATATTTTTTCATAAGTTTCTTTTGACCCACAGGTTCTAAGAACTTCATTTGAAAAATTAGCATGCATGCCAGAGCCATTCCAATCCCCTTGAATAGGTTTTGGATGATATTCAATGTAATATCCATAGTCTTCAGTAAGCCTGTCAAGAATATACCTAGCTATCCATAGTTGATCACCTGCTCTTTTAGCTCCTTTACCAAATACTTGAAACTCCCACTGCCCACATGCAACTTCCTGATTAATTCCTTCAATATTAATTCCAGCAGCTAAACATATGTCAGCATGGTCTTCAACAAGTTGTCTTCCATGTGTATTCTTTCCACCAACCGAACAATAATATAACCCCTGTGGCCCAGGATATCCTCCAGGAGGAAAACCAAGAGGCAGATCTGTATCAGTATCCATTATAAAATACTCTTGCTCAAATCCAAACCAAAAGTCATTATCATCATCGTCAATAGTCGATCTTCCATTAGAAACGTGAGCTGATCCGTCAGGATTCATTACTTCCGTCATAACAAGAAATCCATTTTCACGGGTAGGATCAGGAAAAATCGAAACAGGTTTTAATAAACAGTCAGAAGATCCACCCTCAGCTTGTTGAGTTGAGCTACCGTCAAATGCCCAAACAGGACAACTTTCAAGTTTACCATCAAAGTCTTTTAATATTTTAGTTTTACTACGCATATTTTGTGTTGGAGAATAACCGTCTAACCAAATATATTCTAATTTTGCTGTACTCATTTTTTATTTTTTTCAGTAGTTAATATTATATTTTAATAATTGCATAATATATTGATTAATTTCAAAATTAATGAGAATTATTTTTCTGTTTTAAAACTTTTTTATAAACATTTCAATATTTATTCCTATATCATATAAATAATGCAAATTTATTTATAATGTAACGTCATTTGTTAATAACATAATTTTCTTTTTTTTGATTTTAAAAATCTTATCGTCTTCAATACTAAATTTTTAATAATTTCTTTAATACTTTTGTTTTAAAATTAGCTTTATATCAATGAATGAATCATCTCAAAAATACTTATTAAGAGGAGTTTCTGCTTCAAAAGAAGATGTTCATAATGCGATAAAAAATATTGACAAAGGATTATTCCCAAAAGCTTTTTGTAAAATTATTCCAGATTTTTTGACAGGTAGTAATGATCACTGTATCGTAATGCACGCAGATGGGGCGGGGACTAAGAGCTCTCTTGCATATATGTATTGGAAAGAAACTGGCGACCTTTCAGTTTGGAAAGGAATTGCTCAAGATGCTTTAATCATGAATATTGATGATTTAATTTGTGTTGGAGCAACTGATAATATCTTGCTTTCATCTACAATAGGAAGAAATAAAAATCTGATTAACGGTAAAATAATTTCTTCAATAATTAATGGCACCAAAGAAATTGTTGATGAATTAAATAAAAACGATATAAATATACATATGACTGGTGGTGAAACTGCAGATGTTGGTGACATAGTCAGAACAATTATTGTTGACAGCACTGTAGTAGCTAGAATGGAGAAAAATAAGGTTATTGACAATGCAAATATAAAACAGGGCAATGTAATAATTGGTTTAGCTTCTGATGGACAAGCAAAATATGAAACTGAGTATAATAGTGGTATTGGGAGTAATGGATTAACTTCTGCAAGACACGATATTTTTTCTAAACTTTTAGCTGAAAAATATCCTGAAAGTTTTGACCCAAATGTTCCAAATGAATTGGTTTATTCTGGTACTAAGAATTTAACAGATAAATTTAAAGAGGTGGATTTAGATGCTGGAAAACTAGTCTTATCACCTACAAGAACTTATGCCCCAGTGATTAAATGTATTTTAAAAAAAGTAGGTAATTCGAATATTAACGGGATTGTTCATTGCAGTGGAGGAGCTCAGACTAAAATTTTACATTTTATTTCCGAAAATTTACATGTTATTAAAGATAATCTATTTACACCTCCCTTTTTATTTAGGTTAATTCAAAAGGAGTCAAATACAGATTGGAAGGAAATGTACAAGGTTTTTAATTGTGGTCACAGGATGGAATTATATGTAGATCCAAAATTTGCTAGTGAAATCATTGATATATCAAAAACATATAATATAGATGCGAAAATTATAGGCAGGGTTGAAAAATCAGTATCTAAAAAATTATCAATTATATCTGAATTTGGAAAGTTTAATTATTAAATTACGAATTGTCAATAAATAAAGTATTAAGTGTTAGAGAAATTAAAATTGGTAGAAGATAGATTTGAAGAAATAAATGAATTGATCATTCGGCCAGATATTATTTCAGATCAAAAAAAATATATTCAAATTTCAAAAGAATATAAAGAGATTAAAAAGATCATAGAAAAGGGGAGTGTTTATAAAAATTTGTTATCCAATAAATCAGAAGCTCTGGAGATAATTTCCAATGAAAATGACGAGGAAATGATTGAAATGGCAAAAATGCAACTGGAAGAAGTTGAGGCTAAAGTTCCTCAAGTTGAAGAAGATTTAAAATTATTACTTATTCCTAAAGATCCTGATGACTCAAAAAATGTTGTAGTAGAGATTAGAGCTGGAACTGGTGGCGATGAAGCAAGTATTTTTGCAGGTGATCTTTACAGAATGTATACCAAATTTTCTGAGTCAAAGAAATGGTCAGTTAATTTAGTTGATGTAAGTGAAGGTACATCAGGCGGATATAAAGAAATTATTTTTGAAGTTAATGGAGAAGATGTTTATGGTAATTTAAAATTTGAGGCGGGAGTACATCGTGTTCAAAGAGTACCACAGACTGAAACCCAAGGAAGAGTACATACGAGCGCAGCAACTGTTATTATTTTGCCTGAAGCTGAAGAATTTGATGTTGAATTAGATATGCAAGATGTAAGAATTGAAAGGACTACTTCAACTGGTCCAGGTGGACAATCTGTAAATACTACATACTCAGCAATTAGATTGCATCATGAACCAACAGGGATTACTGTAAGCTGTCAAGATCAAAAATCACAACATAAAAATCTTGATAAAGCATTAAAAGTTTTAAGAACTAGACTATATGAATTAGAGGTTGAAAAAAGAAGACAAGCAGATTCTTTAAAAAGAAAAAGTATGGTTTCTTCGGGTGATAGAAGCGCCAAGATTAGAACATATAATTATCCACAGGGCAGGGTAACTGAACACAGAATTGGTCTAACATTATATGATCTAACTAAAATTATTAACGGAGATATTCAAAAAATTATAGACGAATTGATGTTAGCAGAAAATTCAGAAATTTTAAAAGCAAATATTTAGTGATGAGTTTGAAAAATTTGATTAATGAAATAAATAAAAAACAATCTTTTTTATGTATCGGATTAGATACGGATATTAATAAAATACCTTCTTTTCTATTAGAAAATGATGATCCAATTTTTTCATTTAATAGATCGATTATTGATAAAACTCACAAATACTGTATTGCTTATAAATTAAATACAGCATTTTATGAGTCTAATGGGGCTTCAGGTTGGGTTTCTATGAACAAAACTATCGACTACATAAAACAAAATTACCCTCGAATATTTACTATAGCTGATGCTAAAAGAGGTGATATTGGTAATACTAGTAAAATGTACGCAGAAGCTTTTTTTAGAAAGATGAATTTTGATAGCATCACAATAAATCCATATATGGGAGCTGATTCCGTAAAGCCTTTTCTTGAGTTTGAAAATAAATTTTCAATTCTTTTGGGTTTAACCTCTAATATTGGGGCTGAAGATTTACAGCTTAAAACAACAGATAATGATTATATATTCTCTGAGATGATTAATTCATCTAAATCATGGGGTGATTCATCTAATATGATGTACGTAGTCGGAGCAACAAAAGCTGATTATATTCAGAAAATTAGAAATATTATTCCTTATCACTTTTTGTTAATCCCTGGTGTTGGAGCTCAAGGAGGTAATTTAGATGAAATATGTAAATTTGCATTAAATGATAGCGTCGGAATTATTATTAATTCATCAAGATCAATAATTTATGCATCTAATGATAATCTTTTTGCAGATAGTGCGGCAAGAGAAGCAATCAAATTACAGTCTCAAATGAAAGAAATTTTATCCTCCAGAAATTAATTTCTTTATGCGTATTATAATTAATACAATCTTATTTTTTTTTATCTCTAGTTTAGATCTTTTTGCTCAAACTGTAGTTAACAATGATTATGTTCAGGTGCTTGGAATAATTCAAGATGCTGGCTTTCCTCATATTGGATGTCAAAGGGATTGTTGTAATTCTGATATAACACAAGAATATTATGTTAGTTCTTTGGGTTTAATTGATAAAAAAAATCAAAAAAGATATTTATTCGATGCTACACCTGACCTATCAAAACAAATTAGGGAATTAGAAGTTTTTTCAAAAAATAAAAAAATTATTGATGGTATTTTTCTTACTCATGCTCACATGGGTCACTACAGTGGGCTTATGTATTTAGGCAGAGAAGCTTTAGGAGCTAAAAACATTGATGTTTATGTTATGGAAAGAATGAATAATTATTTAAAAAATAATGGTCCCTGGAGTCAGTTAGTTGAGCTAAATAATATTTTACTCAATAAAATTTATAATTATAAACCTATAGATATTTCAAAAAACATAAAGGTAATACCATTTACCGTTCCCCACAGGGATGAGTTTTCAGAAACAGTTGGCTATAAAATAATCGGTAAATCAAAAAGTATTTTATTTATTCCCGATATTGATAAATGGAATCAATGGGAAAAAAGTATTATAAATGAGGTTAAGTTAGTAGACTTCGCGCTTATTGACGGAACTTTTTATAATGGAACTGAGTTAGACAGGGATATGAGTAAAATACCACACCCATCTGTTGAGGAAACAATAGAATTATTTTTAAATCAACCAGCTAGTGAGAGAAATAAAATATACTTTATTCACATTAATCATACTAATCCAATTTTAACAGGTAAAAATAATATTTTAAAAAATGTAATAAGTTTGGGTTTTAATATTGCCAAAAGAGGAATGAAATTTTATTTAGATTAACTTTATATTTAATTGATGAACTGGAGTTGTCAACATACCTGGAAAAAGGCATCAATCAATACTATTTGGTGTTTGCTTGGATGTAGCATCGGAGATTTTGGAACCATTTTAATTTTTCAAAATATTGAGCATTCCTTATTAACCTGGCAAATAATGAGTATAGCGATTGTTAATGGTTTGTTTACCAGTATTTTACTTGAAACATTTATACTTTCAAGACAAATGATATTAAAAGAGGCTTTTAGAGTTGCAATTGGAATGAGTTTTATAAGTATGTTAGCCATGGAGTTAGCAATGAATATTATTGATGTTTACTTAACAGGGGGTGCAAAATTAACCTTGTGGATTATTCCAATTATGTTATTTGTAGGATTTATTACTCCACTTCCGTATAATTATTATAGATTAAAAAAATGGGGGCATGGATGTCATTAAAACTAGTTAATTCCAGGTTGCGATAATTTCCAATTT
>MDSV01129280.1_pt1 | contig 14086 bp, 3 predicted proteins | sample 810851 | NCBI WGS metagenome assembly MDSV01 (sample SAMN05326640, study PRJNA326480) | marine metagenome | isolation source: seawater | place: Atlantic Ocean: North East | collected 2012 | reverse complement strand
ATCCTTTTGCTGTACAGATTGTAAATGCGTTGACTTCTCCTGCAAGATATTTTGGAGTGATGTGGGATACTGCAAGAATATTCCAAAATCCAACTGGACAATATGTTTACAAACCAACAGGTGTTGCTGTGCAACCAAAAGATTTCGTGTTCTATGGTGGCAGTTTTACAGATTCATCAGGTGACACACAAGAATATCATGCAACTGGTTATCATCCATTGATAGTTGAATATTTGAAAGGCAAAAACTTAGACATCAAATCTAATTTTTCTGATCCTGTGCGTGATTTGAAAATAAATTTGTCTTACAAGTTGGGTGGTTTTTCTGATAAGACAAATATCAAGGCGATTGCAGATGCAGTATCACCAGGATCAACAAGTAACAGTGTGTTCATTCCACAAGAGAACTATAAAATTTTCTTGAATCAAAGCACACCAATACAAAGTTCTGCATACTCTGGTGTGATTGTACAAAAGTCAGCAGATGGATTTAAGGTTATTGGTTACGATCCACTGATAAGGTCGTTTAAAATTTATGCTCCAATTGAAACTCAATTAAGTTCAAATATTGCTGTTGGGCAAACATCCGAAGAATTCAGTGAATGGCAGATAGGTGGTTTTTATGTCTCTGGTTCCATTGTTAAAAACAGTGGAAAATTTTATAGAGTAAACACTTCGTTCACAGCAGGTTCAACATTTGAAACAAATAACATGACTGAGATTGGTTCGGCTCTGCCATTAACTGGTGGAGTGTCGGTAGCGAAATATAATGCATTCCATACAAACGAAACTACTGTTCCATATGGTACTGAGTACAAAACAAAACAGGAAGTTGCAAACTTTATTCAAGGATATGAACATTGGTTGAACACACAAGGATTTGTCTTTGATGGTTATTCTAGAGAATTAGACACTAATACTGATTGGTCATTAAGCATAAAAGAGTTCTTATTTTGGTCAACACAGAATTGGGCAGTTGGCACTGTTATTGCTGTATCACCAGCATCACAATCTATCACATACAATAATACAACTGGAGTGGTTGATTCATTACTCAACCCATACGAAGGTTATTTGCTAACACAACAAGAAGGTATTGGCATTCCATTGCAAGATGTCAATATGGATAGGCAAGGCAACACAACAATTCTTACAACAAAGCCAACACAAGATGGAATATATTTTGCAAAATTTAATGTTATTCAAAAAGAACATGTTATTTTGTTTGATAACAACACAGTATTTTCAGATGTAATTTATGATCCAGCACTAGGTTATAGACAAGAAAGATTAAAACTTACTGGATTCAAAACTGCCGATTGGAACGGTGACTTATATGCACCAGGATTTGTTTTTGATGAGGCAAAGATAACCGATTGGACAGCAAATACAGATTACAACTTAGGAGATGTTGTAAAGTATCAAGCAAAGTTTTATGTTGCTAACAAAAGGCACGCAGGCACACCTACTTTTGTAAATGCAAACTTCACTTTGAAAACAGAAGCACCAACAAGTAGATTGTTACCTAACTTTGATTATCGTTCAGCACAATTCGAAGATTTTTATAATTTAGATACAGATAACTTTGATGAAACACAACAAACTTTAGCAAGACATCTAATAGGATATCAGCCAAGGCAATACTTAGAAGATCTTGGTATTGATGAAAATGCACAATACAAATTTTATCAAGGATTCATAAGAGAAAAAGGTACGATCAATTCAATTACAAAATTATTGAATGCACAATTTAGATCAAGTGACACAAACAAATACAATGTATATGAGGAGTGGGCATTTAGAACAGGTGCTTATGGTGGAAGAAGAACTCAAGAAGATATTGAATATGCTCTTGATGCCAAACTATTTGGTGAAGATCCGAAACTAGCAAAATTTATTTCAAGCACCGCACAATTTGACAACACTGATCCTGCTATACAAATTGCAAATTCTAACTTAAGAATTACACCTGCAAATTATGATGGAAGTCCATTTATAACTTATGATCCTGACTACCACAATGGTTATAACAGTGCTTTGAGTGTGTTCAAATTTGCAAATGCTGGACCTGTTAATCCTGAATACATCACAACAACAAAATTTGACATGGATGACTTACTGACTGAACCTAATGCAGAATTTTTAACAGTGGGTATGACTATCTGGGTAGCAAAAGGTCAAAACAATGTATGGAATTGTTATAGAGTTACAGAAACAAATATAAGAATCACAAGGTTTGATAAATTTGAGGGCGATGGATCAACTGTACTAGGAGATAATCAAGTCAAGTTGACCACTGATAAACCTCACAATCTTGCTGAAGATGACATTGTGTTGATTAGAGATGTTGATTCAGCAGTGGATGGCATCTACGAAATCCCTGCAAGAGGTTCAATGGACAGCACAGTAGATGGACCAAATGAATTTTCAATTGAATTATTGAATCCATTACCAGAAAATGATGGTTCTTCGATGACAAAAAATGGTAACCTTTTAAAATTAGTATCGATCAAATTAGACACCACAGCAGACATCAACACTTCTGCACCATTAACAGGTTGGAGAAAGAACGATACAGTCACAGTCACCAACAGTTATGAAACAGATAGCACAGCAAGATGGGTAAATTATGTCAACACACTACCTTATGTAGAAAAAATTAAACAGTATGATATCAACAGGCAACAATTTAGTGAATATGGTCATGCCATCGTCACAGACAGCACAGGGAAAAACGTATTCGTAAGTGCTCCGGGTGATCAAGGTGGTAAGATCCATCTAGAAACTAGACCAGACTATGGTCCATTTACTCAAACTTTTACTATCAATCCATCACATGTGAGCAATGCCGCAACTAACTTGACAGGCACATTCATTTTTGTGTTAGATAGTGCTACGGTGACTGGAACAAACACTGACTTCATTAATGAATTGCAAGTAGGTGATAGAATTATAACTTCAACAAGTCAAAAATACACTGTTCAATCAATTGAAAGTGCAACATCACTTACATTGGAAGAAACTGCAAACTCAGGTGAAAGTTCGAGTGCAACTAAGAAGACAGAATTTGACAGATACGGCCATGCTATGGCATTGGCACAAGATTCTGAAGACAGATTGGTTGTGTCGGCACCATTTGCTTCGGGATTTGTAAAAGTTGTGACACTAGATGGTGGTGATTTTAGTTCAACATTAGATTTCAAAGTAAACAACTCTGTAAAAATATACAATGCATCAAGTTCATTGGTTGGTTCGGGCACAGTTAAAAGTTGGAATGCTACCACTTACGTTTTAGCAATAGAAACAGATACTATTTTAGCAGAAGACTATCAAGTCACAGGCACCAGCACAGATGGTTCAACAGAAATAATAGGCTTTGTGTCATCGGCAGAATCAACTCTTGTAGAAGAAGGTTATGCAGAAATACTGAACAAGGATTCGGCAGGTGTATGGGCAACAATACAAACAGTCACTGGTAACCCACCAGCATCAAATGAAAATTTTGGAAGATCAGTGGCAATGTCAGGAGATGGCAACTTCGCTGTGTTTGGTGTACCAGGGTCAAGCAATGACAAAGGCAGAGCAGAAGTTTACAAATACAATTCAACAACCAAACTATATGACTCATATGGTGTAATACAAGATTCAGAATTGCTAGATGGGGACAAATTTGGTTGGAGTGTAGCAACAGACAAGACAGGACAATTTGTGGCAGTAGGTGCTCCGAATCATGCACTGCAAGGATCTGACTCTACAAGTTCAAATGGTGCTGTGTTTGTGTACGCAGACGATGGAAATGGTGTCTATGTCCAAGTATCAAAATTAACACCGACAACAAGACAAGCAAATTTAGAATTTGGGTATTCGGTTGAAATGAATACTGATGCATCAAGGATAGTTGTAGGTGCTCCAGGTTATAATCCAACAGGCGCTCCTGAAACTGGGCGTGTGTTTGTTTACAATCAATCAACTGAGTCATTTACAGCAGACGGATCAAGCACAACCTACGCACTAAGTTTTGCTCCAACTGAAGAAACTAATATAGGTGTGTACGAAACAGCACCAGATAGCACAGTTACGTGGAGCACGGTAGGCGGAGCCAATGCTGATGCCACGGGTGAAACAGCAGACACTATATTATACTCCGCTGACAATCTAGCAACTGGCAGATCTTTCACAGTAGATGGTTCTTCGAGCAGTTTAACATTTACTCTTGCACCAAAAATGAACACAGTGTTCAATGTGTACAGATATCAACAGCAACAAACAATCGATTCAAATGCTCCAGACATGTATAACAGATATGGACACACAATTTCGATGAATGCAAAAACATCGGTGTTTACAGTTTCAAGTCAAAATGCGACTGCAAATAAAATTATCACATTTGATAAATTTAAAAGTGATGGGTCAACTGTATTGAATGAAACTACATTTGATTTTGATACCACAAAATTTGTAGATCCAGAACTTGAAGCAGGCACCGTGAGAGTTTATGCTCCATATGGCAATTATTTTGCATTGGACCAACAATTGGTAAGCAGTGAAATAGATCAAGGTGATAAATTCGGTACTGGTGTGGCTGTGAATGAATTAGGTGTCTTAGTCGGAGCACCAAAAGATGATACAAAAGGTCTTGACAGTGGTGTAATGATTGAATACAACAAAGGCACCAAGACTGCAACAGGTTGGGAAATAGTTTCAGAGCAAGAAGATTTAGTTGATCCAACTAAAATAAAGCAGAACTATTTGTTCAACACAAAAACAAACAAAACAGTTGGATTCGTTGATTGGATTGATCCGATCAAAGGCAAGTTGCCAGGACCAGCAGATGAAGAATTAAAATACATTTCTGATCATGATCCTGCTGTGTACACAGATGTTAACATCACAGGAACGACAGCAGAAAGAATACAAAGACAAATTGACAATGCACCAGTAATAGATGAAAATAGAGCATGGGGTAGAGAACATGTAGGCGAACTTTGGTGGAACACTTCGAGAGCAGTGTACGTTTGGTACGAGCAAGGATCAGAAGAATATAGAAATCAAAACTGGGGCAGGTTGTTCCCAGGTTCAAGTATTGATGTAATGGAGTGGGTAGAGTTTGACAAGTCACCAAGTGAATGGAATCGACTTGTAGATACACAAGAAGGATATGCACAAGGAGTATCGGGCAGAGCAATGGTTGAAAGATACTATTCTACTCGTTCTTTCTTTGATACAGATGCTCAAGCATTTGTGACAAAATATTATTTCTGGGTATTGAATGCAACAGAACTTCCAAATCATCCAACAAGGAAACTAAACGCATCAACAGTGGCACAGTTGATTGAAGATCCTTTAGGGTTTGGATATTCATACAATGCATTTATTAAAAATAACGCAATCAGTTATGCCAACCTAGGAGGATTCCTAGATGATACTGATGTTGTTCATCACATAGAATGGACAACTGTTGATGAACCGGCACCAAAACACGATGAATGGTTAATTGTTAAACAAGGTGACGATCAATCTAAACCTAACAACATATTAAGAACAAAATTAGTAGATTCTTTGGTTGGCAGAGATGAAAGCAACAATCAAGTACCCGACAACACCATAAGTGAAACGCAAAGATATGGTATAGAAGATGGGCAATCAATGATTGTGAACAGAACAACTATATTAACTGCTGTGGTGGAAAATATAAATGCTGTTCTCAACAATTACAAAATTGTTTCAACAAGAAATCTAAAAAACTTCAATCTAAAAGAACAAGAACCTACAGCAGAATCAGGGGACTGGGATATAAAGGTTGCTGATTATACTGAACTTTTATACCTTAACACACAGAACACACCATCACTGACCACAGGCACAGAGGTATTAGTATCTGCAGATAGTGAGTCAAATGGATATTGGGCAATTTACATATACCAATCAGATAAGTCTTGGAAGAGAACACAGGTTCAATCTTATGATACCACACAGTACTGGACTTACAAAGATTGGTACAAAACAGGATTTACAAAAGACACTATTGTGAATCACACAATAGCAACAGAAGATTTATTATTGCCTGCAGACAGTAATTTTGACATTGGTGATACTGTAAAAGTAGAAACATCATTTGATGGTAATTTTAGATTATTGCAAAAAACAGACACAGCGGAATATGATGAAATTGGATTAGGAAATGGCACTGTTGAAATTAAATCAAATGCATATTCATATGAAGACAATGCTTTAGGTTACGACAGTGATACATTCGACCAAAACAACTTTGACCAACAACCTATCACAGAATTACGCAACATCCTCAATGGTGTGATAGATGACATTTATATCGATGACTTAGATGCGGAATGGAACAAATTATGGTTCTTTGCAATACAACAAATTTTGGCAGAGCAACTGTACGTTGATTGGGCGATCAAAACATCTTTCCTAACAGTTGAGAATGATCTTAAAAACTTGTCCACAGATCCAACATACAAACCGGATCAACAAGATGCACTGTTAAGTTACATTGATGAAGTAAAACCTTTCCACACAAAGGTAAGACAGTACAGAGTGAATTATGCAAAGACTGACACATTTGGGTCAGATATGACAGACTTCGACAATGCGGCATATTGGAACAAAACTGCCGCTCGCTTTGAAGCACCTGATGTTAACAACTCAAGATACGATACAAGATACACAATTAATCCAAGCAAGATTTATAAAGACAATTACACATATACTGTGAGTCAGATTATTGTAGCAGATGGTGGTGCTGATTACACTGAGGCACCAACAGTCACAATCAGTGGAGGCGGAGGCACAGGAGCAACTGCCACTGCTTATGTAAGCAATGGATCGATAACAAAAATTACTGTGACCAATGCAGGTTCTGGATTCACAACCACTCCGACTGTCACACTCACAGGGGGTGGCAGAGAAGACTCGACAGGCATAGCGGCAAAAGTATATGCAGTAATTGATAATGACAAAGTAAGACAGTTGAATACAACTTTACAGTTCAATAGAACAACTGGCACAAACATCTTAGTCAACACAACAGTTGCTGAATGGGAAGCAGAAACAACTTACACCGGTGACAACATTAGATACGAAAATCAAATTTTTAAAGTCTTGCAACAATTTACATCAGGGAAAAAATTTACAGATGCTGTCACACTTGCTGACAGTTCGACAACATCAGACATTACAGTTTATTTGGAAGAATGGTCAGCAGTCGATTACATCCAATCATATTACACAATATCAGCAGGCAGACCTGGTGTACAAGATTCAAGCACAATAGTCTATGGACAACTGATGTCAGGACTTGAATATCCGGGCACTAAAATTATTGGGCCAAAGTTTGATACAGAAGCAACTTATGATGCATCAAACTATGATGCAGTTCCATATGATGCACAAATTATTGACGAAGATGGAATTGCAACTCCGTCATATGAACTAGGTCTAGACAAATATGTAGATGGTGTTGGCTTCACTGACAGTTTGGCAGGCACAAGACCAAGCGATGTGATTGCTGAAGGCAACCAGTTTATAGATGAATATTCTTCACACGCACCAGAAGAAGTTGTACCAGGCACAACATTTGATACTTTAGACATGCAGGTTTACACAAATCCAGCACAAGGTTCTCCGATAATGAGAACAAACAGTCATATTGGAGATGGGTCAACAACAAGTTTTGCAATAGGACAAACACCATCGGATGAAGATGGCGTGTTTGTTTGGGTCGAAGGAAACCTGCGTAGAAGAGTTAAAAACGATTCATCATCTGATTACTCCATTGGAGCAAACAACACAGTGGTGTTCTCGTCGGCTCCAGCGGCAGGAAAATTAATCACAATACAAAGTTTCAGTATTAGCGGAAGTAAAATTAGTATCAAACGAAACTTTACAGGCAATGGTAGTAAAACAGTTTTCAACTTGCCGGTGCCATTTACACTTGCAGACAGCACAGTAAATTTAAGCAAAACTGCTTTTGTGACGGTGAATGGTGTAGTGACAACAGCAACTTTATCAGAAGGTGACGATAGTGCATCAACTGATGTGACTTTTGACACAGCACCAGCAGACGGATCAACAATACAAATTACATTGTTTGATGGTGATGCTGGCGAGCAAACATATTCACAAGTAAACACACAGGTTATCAAATCAGATGGATCGACGTTAACATACGCATTATCACAGACACCAGCAGAATTTGGCCCATTGCACAATACAGTTATTGTTGAACGCAACGGAGAAAGATTAGTACCACCTGACACTGCATATTATTCCGGAGACGGCACAACCTATGCATTCAACGTACCAACAACTATAAATGCCGCGGCATCGCCAAGTATTGCAGATGTAGAAGTTTACCTAAATGGCGTAAGGCAGACAGCAGGTGTTGATTGGTTCTTAAATTCTTTAGGCCTAAGTGCTGATCAAGATGATGATACAGCAGATATTACAAACGTCACAGCAGACGCGGCATCCGTCACAGGCACTGGTGTTGTTTATTTCAACACAAGACCAAATGATGGAGATGGTGTTGCTATCGTAGTAAAAATAGGACATGACTATATCATACAAGGCGACAATTTAGTTGTGACATCATTAGGTGCAGAGAATGATGAGATTAGAGTGACATCATTTACTAATCATGATCTACTAGGCATAAGAACAGAGATATTCAAAGGATCAGAACTAAAAGATGCTGAACTTGGCACATATCAAACATTGCTTACACAGGATCCAGTCACAACTGGCACTACAACTATTGATACATTTAATTCTGAAACTGTCACATCAGTCAAATATTTTGTGGTTGCAACCGATGGTTCGAGCAATGCACAGACTGATATTTTGGTAGTGACAACAGATGGCACAAATGTTGGACATGCTGTCAACGGTACTGTACATGCAACAGGCACAACCGACTTTGTGACTTACAATGCAATCATATCATCAGGTGTGGTGACAGTGACTGCAACTGCAAGTGATAATGTGACAAAATTAAAAGCACACAGAATGGCAATACTGGCAAGTGAAACTGACACGACTGCTCCTGTAAATTCAAATCAAGATGCATTCACAAAACAGTTCACATCAGATGGAGCAACCGCGGTTACTTTATATGAACTAGATACATCTAGTCACAGAGGTGCAGAAATATTTGTGACAGTGAGTGATGGTACTAGTAATGAAACATCTCAAATTTATATTGGATACAATGGATCCAACCCATTCATAACAACCTACAATGTGGTTGCCGCAGATGGATCAGCATCACGAAATACATTCACAGTGACACATGCAGGTTCAACATTAAGTTTAAAACTAGTTAATTCTTTAACTTCCACAACTAATGTGTTTGGTATTGCATCAAATCTTGGAACAGCAACTACAAATGAAAATGATGGTGGTATAGAATTTATAGGATCAACTTCATTAGATACTAGTGCTGTAACCATAGACAGTTTTGATATTACAAGTGCAGATTTCGACGGAGCATACTACACTGTATTGGTTGAAAGTGCAAACGACTCAACAAACAACAATTATGAAATTGCAACGATTCAAGTAGCCGCTAAGGCAAGCAATGTTAATCATGTTCAATATGGTCAAGTGAGTGACAGTCAACTGGCTGAATTCTCAGTAGGAATATCTGGAACCACAGTTTCTTTGATTGCATCAGGTTCGACTGCTGGAAACACAGTGTACCTATTCAAACTAGGATATGACACAGTCACAGGACAAGTTGACACAAACGTTGGTGGATTCTACACACTATCAAGAACTCCAACCAACACAGATTACCTTTGGGTAACTTACAATGGGGACATACAAATTGCTGGCACAGATTATGAATTACAAAACAATAAAATTTATATTCCAAGGGCATCGTATTCTAACAGTGATACTATTGTTGTGACGTCAATTGTGACAACAAAAACACAAGAAGCAATAGGATACAGAGTGTTCAAAGATATGATCAACAGAACACACTACAAGAGATTGTCAGATGCTCATAACACTACGCTCAGTCAAGCACTTGCAATAACCGACAGTGAAATACATGTCACTGATGCTTCTGTGTTACCAGAACCTAATCCGGATAGCAACATTCCGGGTATTGTGTTTATTAACAAAGAAAGAATCACATATTTTGCAAGAGACTTGGGAGAAAATACACTCGGACAGATCATGCGTGGCACACTAGGCACTGGTGCTGTTGACTCACATCCATCAGGCACTGTGGTCACAGACGCAGGCGGTTCACAGACAATACCTGGGTACTCGGATACAACTACAAACTGCTCACACACAGCAGATGGTTCTACTACTGCTTTTGCATTATATGACGCAGATTCGACAGCATTTATTCCTAGATCAGATGGAGGAGATGTCACGGTGTTTGTGGGAGGTCTAAAACAAACATCAGGCTTTACATTTGATGGATCAAGTGCTACAATAACTTTTGCAACTGCACCAACAAGCGGACGCAGAATTGAAGTAGTGCGTAAGACTGGTAGAGTGTGGGTTGACCAAGGAACAAGCACAGCAGGAGACGGAACAGGATTACAAGGAGCAACAGGGCCTGAAGCGACATTCTTGCTTAATAGCCCAACAAAACTACCTTAATAAATATATGGACACATTAAAACAATGACAGATAACACAGAACAAATCCAAAAGCCAGCAGACGAAAATTCAGGCGTGCTAATCGAAGGTCACATCAAGATCTTTGACCCACAATCTGAGGAAGTGTTTGTAGATAAACGCAACGCAATACACTATGAGAACTTTTCAGAAGCATTGGCCAAATCCATAGCAAACAGAGCCGATGGATACATCGAAGAAATGCATTTTGGAAATGGTGGTACTTCGGTTGATTCAACTGGTGTTATCACGTATTTGACTCCAAACAATTCAGGTTCGAATGCGGCACTTTACAATGAAACATATTATAAGTCCATAAATGACTTATCTGCGGCAAATACAGACGCAACAAGGAACAAAATAGAAGTAAGACACACATCAGGCAATGTATATTCTGACATAGTGTGTACTTGCTTGTTAGATTATGGTGAGCCTGCAGGGCAATCAGCATTTGATAACACCACAACATTTACAGATTCATACGTTTTTGATGAACTAGCACTTTATTCATATTCGGCATCAGGTGCAGGACAGGGCAAATTATTGACACATGTTATATTCCACCCTGTACAAAAGTCATTAAACAGACTGATACAGATCGATTACACAGTGAGAGTGCAGTCGTTAACCAACTTTGTGGAAAGTTAAGGAGCGATAAATAGAGTACAGATATGGCATACACAATAAACAAAACAGATGGAACAATACTAGCAACCGTTAATGACGGTGTGTTGGATACAACAAGTTCACTATCATTGATTGGGAGAAACTATCAATCATATGGTGAAGCATTCAACGAAAACTTGGTTAAATTACTTGAAAATTCATCTTCAGCAACTGAGCCAACAGCACCTATCGAAGGAGAACTTTGGTGGGACAAAACTAATGATAGATTGAAAGTTTACACAGGCACTGCTTGGGTAAATGTTGGTGTTGAAAGTTCTACATCAGAACCAAGCACAGGTTTATCAACTGGTATGTTATGGAACGACACAACAAACGATCAACTTTACATGTACGATGGTTCAGCATTTGATTTGATTGGACCAATTTTTTCCACAGCAGATGGCAAAGCAGGATTTTTACAAGACACAATTACAGACAACTTATCTGCAACTCAAAAAGTTGTAGGCGTTTATAACAAAGGCACTAGATGGGCAATAGGCTCTACTACTGCATTTACGGCAAACACAGCACCAAGTGGGTTCAGTTCTACATCAGTTGGATTAGGAATAACACTTGCTACTGGATACAAAATACACGGCACAGCAACAAATGCCGACACACTAGACAACATCGACAGTGCATCGTTCTTAAGATCAGATGCAAATGATACAACGTCAGGCACACTAGGAGTACTGAACGACACAGGACTTACAATTGGTGTCGACTCTGATGTAAACATTTCGGTGTCAGGTTCTGATGTCACAATAAAGAACCAATCATCAGATGGTGATATTAAATTCAACGTCAATGATGGTGGTTCGGATACCACAGCACTTACAATAGATGGTGCGACAGCAGACGTAATTGTAAATGGAAACTTACAGGTAAAAGGTTCTACAACGTCAGTTGAAACAACTAACATGACTGTTGAAGATCCATTATTGGAATTGAACAGATCATCTTCAGGTGGCGACATTGATTCAGGAATATATGTCCAACGTGGGTCAGCAGGCAACTCAGCAGTTTTATACTGGAACGAAGGTGAAGACAAATTTAAGGCAGTATTATCAACTTCAGCGGCGACAGTCACTGCTGTTACTGATTCAAGCAAGGCGACTATCGTGGCAAACTATGAAGGTGACACATTAACAATAAACAACACAGCAAACATTGCCTCTTTATTAATTGATGACAATGAAATTAGGGCAAACAATTCAAATGACAGCATACAGATAGGTGCGGCGGGCACTGGTACAGTAATACTGAACGGTGGAATAGTTGCTGATGATAACGAATTAAGACCTGCAAGGTCAAATGATGATCTTGTGTTAACTGGAGTAGGAAGTGGTGGAGTTTCAATACCTACTACTGCAACAATCACAACAATAGAAGCAACCAACGTAGGCTTTGCTGATTCTGGTATAACAGTGACAGGTATATCAACAGATGCTTCACTAGGTGGTGACGCTGTTGGCACATACACAAATGCATCTCACTCTTTGTTGGTGACAGAAGAAGCAGTTAAAAGATACGTAGATGGACACAAAGACATATATTTCAGTTTAGATATTACAGGATTATCAAAAACAGGTACTGGAGCAGGTACTGTGTCTAACTTATTAAACACATTGGCTCCGGTGGCAAATTTTGCACCACTCAACAAAGCATACGTGGCAGGTGTCACTCAGAGTGCTGATTCGATAGCAACTTCAACCGTAAGTATATCAGTGTCAATTGGCAGTTCGACTGCTGTACTCACTGGTGTCACTCCGTCGGTACAAAATCCAACAAGAGACAACGATTTAATTTACAGAGTAAATTCAGGAGGTACTTCTTGGGAGTATGTGTCAGGAGCATAATGTATAACTTAATTGAAAATTATATGACCAACGTGGATGAAGTGATGACTTTAGTAAAAAAGCATGAAGATAAATTTCGTGTGCGTGATGGCGGACAATCATTTAGAACTGATTACGGTGATGCAAGATTGAAACAAATACATCAAGACTTTATGCCAGATGAATTACGTGATGCAATTTTTAAAACAATTCCTATGAAATGGACTGACAGATTAAATTACTGCATAAACAAATATGAGCCAGGTGATCATATTCCAAGGCACAAAGACAGCCAAGGAGGTTACTGGATGTTCAAACTTATATTTTTATCCAGCGACAAACCACACTTTAAATATTGGGATGATGCTGATCAAGGACACATGGTGCAGGAAATACCAGGCGCAATGTTTAACATGAAATTAGGTACACCACATGCTGTGACAAAAATTGATGCAGATGAGAATCCAAAATACAGTCTTTGCATCATGCAAGGATTTGACGAAACAGTGAGAAAGGTAGCATAATATGGCTGTAGAAAAGAAAACATTTTTATTCAATAAAAAGAATGGTGTTATGATGGTCAACCTAACTGACTCATTAAAAAGAACACCAAACATAATGGAACAAATTGACATGACCAAGTTCAATGTCAAAGAAGTAGAATTTGATAACACCACCCACTATTGGGAAGGTGATTATGATACTGGTTCAGTGAAACCAATGCATGACAAACAAATCATATATGAAAGAGCAGTTAACACATCTGCCAACCTAAGGGTGTTGGAAAAATGGCCACTACACAAACAGATCAACGCAATAATTGAAATGTTAGATGCGGCAGACATTCCAAACACACCAAAGATTACAGAATTAAAAGCACACATTGACACAATCAAAGAAGAAACAAAACAAATGAAAAAAGTT
>MDSV01058100.1_pt1 | contig 14086 bp, 12 predicted proteins | sample 810851 | NCBI WGS metagenome assembly MDSV01 (sample SAMN05326640, study PRJNA326480) | marine metagenome | isolation source: seawater | place: Atlantic Ocean: North East | collected 2012 | reverse complement strand
CTTAATTTAATAGGAAATTTTTACACCACTGTAATTAGAGGAGTTCCTGAACTTCTAGTTATTTACTTATTTTTCTTTGGTGGAAGTGGCGCAATTATGTATGTTGCATCTATATTCGGATATTTTGAATATATTGAAATTAACGCATTTATAACTGGTTCCTTTGCAATTGGTATTATATCAGGAGCATATTCTACTGAAGTTTTTAGAGGTGCAATTCAATCAATAGATAAAGGTCAGTTTGAAGCATCAAAAGTCCTAGGAATAAAAAAACATATTCAGTTTTACAAAGTAATTTTGCCTCAAATGTTAAGATTGGCAATTCCAAATTTAAGCAATGTTTGGCAAATAACTTTGAAAGACACATCTCTTATTTCTGTTACTGGACTAGTTGAAATTATGAGGCAATCTTATATTGCCGCAGGATCAACAAGAGATCCTTTGTTTTTCTATTCATTTGCAGCAGTTTTATATTTATTACTTACGTACTTAAGTATGAAGTTAATAAACAAATTAGAATTTAAATATAGTCGAGGATATTAATGGATTTTGAATTAATGATTAATAGCTTTCCAAAGTTGCTTAATGCAACTTTAATTACATTAAAACTATTGTCAGCATCACTATTTTTTGGATTATTTATTGGTCTTTTATTTGCTGTTTTAAGAATGAATAAAAATCCAATAATAAATAAATTTGCTTATGGATATTCGTATGTTTTTAGAGGCACACCACTATTAGTTCAAATTTTCATTATATATTTTGGATTAGGTCAAATTGAATATTTAAGATCTACATTTTTGTGGGTGATATTAAAAGAACCTTATTGGTGTGCGATTATAGCCTTTGCTTTAAATACAGGAGCCTATACTTCAGAAATATTAAGATCTGCCTTTCAAACAATTAAACCAGGTTTTATTGAAGCGGGAAAAAGTCTTGGAATATCAAATAAAAATATTTTTTATAAAATTCAAATACCTATAGCTATCAGGCAATCTTTACCAGCATATGGTAATGAAATAATATTAATGCTTAAAGGAACTTCGTTAGCAAGCACAGTAACACTGATGGACCTTACTGGAGTTGCAAAGTATATAATTTCAACAACTTTTAAACCTATAGAAGTATTTATAGTTGCTGGTGGAATTTACTTATTTATGACTTTTCTCATACATAATTTAATTAAATACTTAGAGAAAAAATATAGTTTTCAACAATGAAAACTTATTTTGGATTATTAATTCTAATTTCATTAATACTTCCAAGAGAATCATATTCAAATGAAAAAATAGCAGAATTATTAAAAGAAGGTGGTAAAGTAATTTTTATAAGACATGCTATTGCACCTGGTAACGGTGATCCAATAAATTTTGACTTATTTGATTGTTCAACACAAAGAAATTTAAACAAAGATGGAATTTTACAATCAAAAAAAATTGGTCTTTTTTTTATTAAAAATGAAATTCAGATAGATAAAGTTTTTTCCAGTGAATGGTGTAGGTGTATGGATACAGCAAATATAGCTTTTAATAATTTTGAAAAGTTTAATGCATTAAATTCATTTTATGATCCTCGATTTGCAAAAAATAAAACAAAACAGATAAAAAATTTAAAAAAATACATAAATAATTGGAATAGTAAAAAAAATTTAGTTTTAGTAACTCATTTTGTTGTAATTTTAGAAATTTTAGGAATTGGAGTTTCATCTGGAGAACTTGCAATATCAGATAAAAATTTTAATGTTCTTGGTACTTTGGAAATTAATAACTAGTATACTGTTTTATTTCTTTAATTTTTGATCCAGTGTGATTATTTATTTTTAACTTAATATTTGCTCTATCATCATTTAGAAAATGTACATCTCTGGACAATTTTATAAAATTTTCACCAAAATCTGATTTATTTTCACACATTCTTTTATCATCTTCAATTGACCAAAGCTTTAAGTTTATTTCTTTTAAAGAATTAAATAGTTTATCCAATTTTTCATCCGATTTAATATTTTGATTAAATTGATCCTTTAATACTTTATACTCGTTATTAATAAATTTTAGTTTTTCAATGTCTTTAATTTTATCTTTTTTTATTTCAAGAATAGATATTTTGTCTAAAAGTTCACCAACTGATACCTCAACTAGAATTTTGTTCATAAAAATTTATAGTATGTTAAATTGTTAAAAATATGTCCAATATACTAATAATAAAACATGGATCTTTAGGAGATATAGCCCAAGCTAGTGGTGTAATTCAAGATATATTTGAAAATCATAAAGAAGATAAAATTTATTTACTAACTACCAAACCTTATTTTAATCTCTTTAAACAAAATCCATTTATAACTGACGTAATTTTAGACAAAAGATTATCAAGATTTAACATAATTTATCTTTATACTTTAATGAAAAATATAAAAAAATATAAATTTGTAAAAGTTTATGATCTTCAAAATTCAAGTAGAACATCTTTTTATAAAAGAATTTTATTTCCTAATGCAAATTTAAATGTTTGGTCTTCATCATATACAACTCTTCCAGCAGGAAAATCAAAAGAGGAATTTGATACAGAGCCAGTACTTAGTAGATTTGATCATCAGTTAAAAAATTCTGGATTAAAAACAAATCATACATTGTCTCCCAATTTTTCATGGAGTTGTGTAGATATTTCTAAAATAAAATCTGAATATAATTTAGATCAGTATATTATATTATTTCCTTTTTGTTCTCCTCATTTAACTTCTAAGAAATGGCCATACTACAATGAACTAATTGAAAAAATTAAAGAAAGATATCAAGAACAATATAAAATAATAGTTGCTCCTGGACCAAATGAAATCAAGGATGCAGCAAAAATTAATGCATTATGTATTTTAGATAATGGACAAGCTTTAGATATTTCTCAACTGTCATCAATTATAAAAAATAGTTCTTTTGTTGTAGCTAATGATACAGGCCCCGCCCATATGGCAGCACATTTAGACTCAAAGGGATTATGTTTATTTGGATCACATAAGTCGGCTTTATTACAAAGTATTGAAAGAGATAACTTTAAACCAATACAGGTTTCAGATTTAGCTAAACTTTCTTCAGAAAATGTTTTTAAAAGATTAAATGAATTGATTAATTAATTTTTACAAACTTACGCACCAAAAAGGGCAGAAATGCTACAATTAAAAATATTCTTAAAAAATGATGATAGCTTACAAAAATAGGATCAATTTTATAAGCAACACTAATAATTATCATTTCGTGAATCCCTCCTGGGGCAAAACTTAAAAAAGTTGGGATAAAATCAAATCCTAAATACTGTAGACAATAAGCTGTTAGCATCGCTATTATTATTAAGATAGAACTTACAATTATTCCATGAAATATAAAAAATAATAATTCTTTAAATTTTAAACCATTTAATCTACTTCCTAATGCCGTTCCTAAAAAAATAAAAATAATATTAATTAAGATATCTGGAAATCTTGCGTTAATAATTTCGAATGTATAAAAAATACCTGATAGAGCCATTGCCCCAACAAGTATTGGAGATGGAATTTTAAACTTTTTCAAAAATGACGAAAATAAGAAACAGATTACTATTAAAAACAATATCTCAATAAAATATTTTAAATCATATGTGTTTTTAAAGTTATAGCCAGTCATTTTTGAAAACCCAAGTTTATTGATAAATAAAATTGGAGCAAAACATACAATAGAAATTACTCTAGTAGCTTGAGGAATTAGAACTTTTTTAGTATTTTTTTCTTTGCCATATTCTAACATGACAGTTGAAATTGGAACAAAAGCACCAGGTAATGCAGCCAATATGGCAATAAACTTTTCAAACTTGCAGACTTTAATAAAATAGTAACAAGCAAGCAATGTACTAATTATTGTACATATTAACATTGCAAATGAGGAGAAAATCCATAGATGTATTTTGTAAAGTAAAGAAATATTTAAAGTTCCACCCAGCATGATCCCAACCATTAAAAAAACTGGATTTAATAATTTTGGATGAAATTCAATTTTAAAATTTGTAAAAGCAAAGCATAAGTTTAACCCTAAAGAACCCAACAACCAAGGAAGAGGTAAATTTATAATGGTGCCTATATAACCTCCGCTTACTCCTATAAATAATGGTAAAAAACTTTTTTTTAGAATTTCATACATATTTAAATTTTGCAATTACAATATTTTATTTATCTTAATTATAACTCTTTAGAGATAATAGATTTTTTTTTTAATTTTTTTTCTCTAGTAAATATTATTATTGTACTTGATATAATAAATAACGATCCAATAATTGTTAAAATACTTGGTATTTCATTAAATAAAATGTATCCAAATATTATAGCAAATATAAGGTTTAAATATTTTATTGGTGTAATTAAAGAGACTTCCGCTTTTCTGTATGCTTCTGTTATTACTATATTTCCGAGTGATCCAGTTATCCCTATTAAAAAAAATATAAAAAAATCTTGTGAACTAGGAATTTTCCAGCTTAATGGATTTAAAAAAATACTGACAAAAGTAAGACCTAAAGTATAATAAAATGCTATTAAATAATTTTTGTCTGTTCTTGATAAAATCTTTATCGCAGTAGCACTAGCAGCAAAACCAATACAAAAAAATATCGGAAAAATTGAATAAATTGAAAATAATGATGTGCCAGGCTTCAGAACAATTAATATCCCAACGAAACCAATAATAATTGCAAACCATCTTTTTTTTCCAACAATTTCTTTAAGAAATAAAATTGAAAAAAACGTAGCAAAAAGAGGAGCAGCAAAAGTTATTGATATAGCGTCAGCCAATGGTAAATACTTAATACCAATAAAAATTGACACTAAGGCAAAACAACCCGTTAAAGTTCGTAGAAAATGTAATTTTATATTTTTTGTTTTAAAACTATTTATAAAATTTTTTTTTGGTATAATAAATAAGATAGGAATTATTCCAAAAAAACCTCTAGCAAAAACTATTTGACCTGTTGGATAATCATAAGATAGAAATTTGACAAATATTTCCATTGTTGAAAATAAAAAAACACTTAGCAAAAAATAAAGTGCACCTGATTGATTATTTGTTAGCTTCATTAACAAAATTTACTTATATTATAAAAATTGTTTATTAGAGAATCTTCTTCGTTGTTTCTTATTAGTAGATAAATTTCAGACACTGGGGATTTTTCTTTAAATTTTTTAAAAACTATGTTGTCTAAATATAACTTGCTAGAATTTTCAGGTATAAGCGCCACACCCATTCCTCCTGATACTAAACCTAAAATTACTTCTATCTCATAAGCCTCTTGTATAACGTTTGGTTCAAAATCTCCCTTTTTACAAAACTCAATTATTTTATCGTAAAGTCCAATAGATCCTTGGCTTTTTGGAAATAAAATAAAATTTTCATTTTTTATTTCTGATATTGAAATTTCTTTTTTTTTCGAAAGTATATTATTTTTATTTATAGCCAAAACAATATCCTCACGATTTAAAGAAACTGATTTAATACCCTTATTAATAATTTTTTTTCCTGCAAAACCTATATCGATATTTTTATTTAATATATTTTTTATAATATTTTCGGTCCTCATTTCTTTTAATTGTAAATCAACACCCTTATATTTTTTATGGAACTTAGATATTATCGCTGGTAAAGTATAGAAACTTGCTAATGTTGAAAAACCTATTCTTAAAGTTCCTAGTTCTCCTTCATCTATTTTTTTTCCAGAAATTATAGATCTTTTGATTTTTAATGATATATCATAGCTATCTTCTAAAAATTTTTTACCAGCCAATGTAAGTCTTACATACCCTCTATTTCTATCAAGTAGTTTAAAACCTATTTTTTCTTCTAATATTTTTATTTGTTGACTTAATGGTGGTTGAGAAATATTGAGTTTTTTTGCAGCTTTTCTAAAGTTAAGCTCTTCACTAACGGCTATAAAATATTTTATTTCCTTAAATGTAATCATTTAAAATTATTGCTGATATGTTTTTTATATCAATTTATTATATATAACATATTTTACATTGCATTAATAGTTTGGTTTAATTTTGATTAAATCATGTCTGCTAATTCTAAAACACTATCTTTAATGGCTAGTGGAAGCGCTATGTATACTAGGAAGGTATCTGTTTCTAAAGATCCTGATTTTCTAAAGGTTGTTGATAAATTAAGAAATGCCGACGTATCTTTTATGAATTTCGAAGGACAAATTGGACATCCTGATGCTTATCCAATTAAACCTTATTCTTTTGCATCATATTTTTTTGGAGAAAAATGGATTGCTAAAGAATATGCTTGGACAGGATTTAACCTAACCTCGCTTGCTAACAATCATATGAATGACTGGTCTCATCACGCAATAGAGGAATCAATTAAGCAGTTAGATGAAGCAGGAATTGTTTATGCAGGAGCGGGAATGAATTTGACGGCTGCTAGGGAGCCTGGATATCTTGACACACCCAATGGAAGAGTGGCCCTTATTTCTATAGACTCATCGCACGAACAAGGTGAATTTGTTCAACCACCAATGGCTAGCGATCCTAAAGGAAAGTTCAAAGGAAGACCTGGAAATAATACAATTCGATATGACGTAATAATAGACGCAAAAAAAGAGACCATAGATCAACTTAAAAAAATTAGAAAAGATTTAAATTTGGACAAATTTAGAGGTCGTGAGAAAGATAAAGATAAACATTTATTTTTTCCTAACGGAGGAAATCCTGGTTTAACTTTTAGAGAGAGTAATGAACCTGGGTTTACTACAATTTCATATCAAAAGGATGTAGATGCCAATATAAAATGGATAAAGAATGCAAAAGAAATGGCTGACTATGTGATTGTGAGCCATCATACTCATGCAAATGGTAATAAAAAAACCGGCCCTTATGCTGAAGTTCCAGCAGATTTTGTTAAAAAGTTTGCTCATGATGCTATAGATGCAGGTGCTGATATTTGTTTGTTTCATGGAATGCATGGCAAAGGTATAGAAATATATAAAGATAAACCAATTTTTTATGACCTTGGTTGGTTTTCTTGGATGGTCGAAACATTACCAAGATTTCCATATGATCTATATGATAATTGGGAACTTGATCCTTATAATTCACTGCCAATAGATATCACAAACGCAAGACCAGCCGGACAATTTGGTGTATCACCTTTATGGAATCAAGGTTTTTTATTCGATTTTAAAATGAAAGAAGGCAAAGCAATTGATATAAAATTACACCCTATGCACATGGGAAGAGATAAGCCTATGTGGGAAAGAGGATTGCCAAGAATTGCAAAAGGAAAGATTGCTGAAGAAATACTTACAAGACAAGTTGAGATGTCTAAGGAATTAGGAACTGAAATAATTATAGAAAACGACATAGGAGTTGTAAAATTATGATCAACACAATTGTTGATCTAGAGAATTTTAAAATAAACCAAAGTGAAAAGTTTATTTTAAAATAATGTAAAAACAAAAAGGGGAAAAAATGAGAAATAATACTTTAAATACAGTCAAAAGAGTAATTTTGCCTGTATTAATTATGTTGTTTGTTATTTCTGTCTTAACTACCGGAAAAGTAGTTGCATCTGCAAAACATGGTGGTGCATTAATTATAGGAGTTCCTGGAAGTCAAAAAAACTTGAACTCAGCTATATATCCAAAAACTTTTTCAGGTCAATTGATTTCAATCAATCTTTTTGATGGATTGTTGAGAGTTAGCAAAATGGGAGATGGTAAATTAACTCCTATGCTTGCAAAGTCTTGGGATGTCAGTTCTGATGGAAAAACTATAACATTAAATTTAAGAAATGATGTTAATTGGCATGACGGAAAAAAATTTACATCAGAGGATGTTAAGTTTGGTATATTAAATATTTGTAGACCACATCATCCACAGGGAAAAAATAACTATGGTATAGTAGAAAGTATAGATACACCTGATCCATACAAAGCAATAATTAAGCTAAGTAAAAGTGATGCTACTTTTTTAACAAAACTTGATTCAAAATGGTGCTCTATGGCTCCAAAGCATATATTGGAAGGACAAGATATACCAAATAGTGACTACAATAATGCTCCAATTGGAACAGGTCCGTTTAAATTTGTTGAGTGGAAAAAAGGTGACCGAATAGTATTCGAAAGAAATGAAGATTATTGGGCAAAAGCATCAAACGGAGATCAATTACCATATTTGAATAAATTATATTTTAAAATTTTACCAAACAAAACATCTCTTGTTTCTTCTTTAGAGGCTGGAGAAATTGATTTCATTCATTCTTATCCAGGCTATTTAGCGGGAAAAGAAATCTCAAGAGTAAATGATGCTGACAATGGTATAAAAGTTCATTCTTTTGCATATGCAAATATGGCTTTTGATTTTATCTATATGAATACTAAAGGAAAATATACTGGTAATAAAAAAGTAAGACAGGCTTTAGCTCATTTAATAAATACAGATGAAATAATTGATAAAGTTTTTGCTGGCGTTGCAGACAATGTAAGAAATGATAAACAAGGATTTTTATCTTGGTATACAGGAGAGGCACCTTCTAAACATTTCCCATACAATGTAGGCAAAGCAGAAGCACTTTTAGATTCTGCTGGATTTAAAAAGGATGGCAATGGCACTAGATTTAAAATATCAATAATTCATGAACAAAAGAACTCTAATCACCCTAAAGTTTTAGATATTATGAGATCTAATCTTAAAGCTGCTGGTATTGAACTAGATGTTACAAAAATGGATGCTTCAGCAATAACTGAAAAGGTTCATAAAAAAATGGATTATGATATGTACATTACAACTATAGCTACTGGTCCTGATCCTGATTTACTTACTAAAAGTTGGCACTCAAAAAATATTGGCAAAGGATGGAATGCTAATTCGTCTGGATACAATAATAAAAAAATTGATGACTTATTAGATAAAGGAAGAGGTGAACTTGATCCTGTTAAAAGAAAAAAAATGTATGTTGAGGCCCATCAAATATTGGCAGAAGATTTACCAATGTTAGCTCTTTACGGTACTAAATGGTTATGGACTTATAACGAGAAACTAGCTGGTTTCCCTATTGGTTATACTTTTAGAGATGGTTTAGAAACAGTAAATTGGAATGGCAATATACCAAGTAACAGAAAATAGTTACAGTTGATATATAAAAACCCACCAATCATAGGATTTGGTGGGTTTTTTTTATGGTATTATTTAGTTGAAAATTAAAAATGAATTATAATTATTTAATCAAAAGAACTTTACAAATAATTCCAGTTGTCTTTGGAATATTAATTCTAAGTTTTTTAATGATCCAACTAGCTCCTGGCGATGCTGTTTTCATGTTTATAGGTGAAAGTGGTGCTGATCCAGAATTTGAGGCGCAAATAAGAAAAAGATTAGGATTAGACAAGACAGTTTTCCAACAACTTATTTTATATTTGAAAGGAATACTGAGTGGAGATCTTGGAAAATCTTTTGTAATGAATGAAAATGTCTCAAAAATTATTTGGGAAAGGGCACTTCCAACTATAATTTTAATGACATCAAGTATTGTTTTTGGTGCAGTTTTTGGAATCTTAATTGGTGTTTATGCGGCAACAAAACCATATTCATTGAGAGACAATATATCAATGGTAATTGCATTATTTTTATATTCCCTTCCTAATTTTTGGTTAGGTCAAATGTTAATAATTGTATTTTCAGTTAATTGGGGAGTTCTTCCAGTCTCAGGCATGGAGTCGATGATACTAGGTGATAAAAATTTTTTATTGGATAGATTTACTCATTTATTATTGCCCACAATTACACTAGGATCTACATTGGGAGCTTTTGTAATGAGATTTGTCAGAGCTAGCATGATAGAGGCTCTAGGCCAAGATTATATTTTGACAGCAAAATCAAAAGGGCTATCAGATAGTAGAATTTTTTTTAAACATGCGCTTAAAAATGCCTTGTTGCCTGTAGTAACATATATTGGTTTAAGACTTGGTTATATGCTTTCAGGGGCTGTTGTAATTGAGTCTGTATTTGGTTGGCCAGGACTCGGCTTATTAATGTTAGATGCTTTATTTGAAAGAGATTATCCATTAATTATGGGTTTATTTATTGTTATATCATTGTCCGTAACAATTATTACATTCATTGTAGACATTTTGTATACCTATTTAGACCCAAGGATAAGACTTAAATGAAAAAAATTTCAAACAGCATAAACAAACTAAAAAGTTTTTGGAAAATTTTTAAACAAAATAAAATTGGTGTAGCTGGTTTAATAATTCTTTTAATATTTATAGTTCTTGCGATCTTTGCACCATTGTTTGCAACATATCCTCCATTAACGACAGGTGCAGGTGAAGCTTTTTTGAATCCAAGTTTTAAACATTTTCTTGGAACCGATAATCTAGGAAGAGATTTATATAGTGAATTGCTATATGGTGCTAGAATTACACTTATAGTTTCATTTATTGCGGTAATTACATCAACTGTAGTAGGTGTTTTTTTAGGAGCTGTTGCTGGTTATTATGGAGGATTAGTTGATTCAATATTGATGAGAATTACAGAAATGTTTTTAGTAATACCTCCTATTTTTTTAGCATTAGTATTAGTTGCTATATTTGGAGCTAATATTATTAATATAATTATAGTTATTTCAATATTATCGTGGCCACAAACTTCAAGGCTTGTTAGAGCAGAAATTTTAACTTTAAAAGAGCGACCTTATTGTAAAGCCGCAATTGCTTCTGGTGCGTCTGATTTTAAAATTATTTTTTCTGAATTAGTTCCAAATACAATGACAACAATAATAGTAAATATGTCTTTGACTCAAGCAACAGCAATTTTGATAGAGTCTGCTCTAAGCTTTCTAGGTTTTGGAGACTCTTCAATGGTCAGTTGGGGATTAATGTTAAACAATGCACAAGAATTTTTTAGACAATCTTGGTACATGGTTTTTTTTCCAGGCATTGCAATTTTTATGGTAGTTTTGTCACTGAACCTATTTGGAGAAGGATTAAATGATGTTTTTAATCCACGAAGGAAAAAATAGAATGGATAATAATAAATTGTTAAAGATAGAAAATTTAAAAATGCATATTAAAACCTACGAGGGAATAGTAAAAGCAGTTAATGGTGTTAACATTGAAGTTGATAGCGGAGAGATTGTAGGAATAGTAGGAGAGTCCGGATCTGGTAAATCTTTAACATCAAGAACAATACTAAAATTACTGCCAGAAGGTGGAAGAGTTATAAGTGGAAAAATTTTATTTCATAATAATGATCTTTTAAATTTAAATGAAAATCAATTACGAAATATTAGAGGTTCAAAAATTTCATTTATTTTTCAAAATCCTTCTACATTTTTAAATCCAGTTTTAAAAATTGGAGATCAAGTTGCTGAAAATATTATCTTGCATCAAAAAATTAATAAAAAAGAAGTTAAAGATATTATTATAAACTCTTTAAGTGATGTAGGTTTAAGAAATCCTGATAAGATCATTAATTGCTTTCCTCATCAGTTAAGCGGAGGAATGCAACAAAGAGTTATGATTGCTATGGCAATTTCATGTAAACCAGATTTAATAATTGCAGATGAATGCACAACAGCACTAGATGTAACAACTCAATTACAAATATTAGATTTGTTAAAAAGTATTTCCAAAACAAAGAAAATATCTATTATTTTAATTACACATAATCTAGCTGTTGTTTCGTATATTTGCTCGAGAGTTTATGTAATGTTTGAAGGAAAAACTATTGAAAACAATTTAAGTAAAAATTTGTTTAGCAAACCTCAACATGAATATACAAAGAAATTATTAAATTCTTCAAAACAAATTGAAAATAGCGATTTCTACTCTAATTATGATACAAATAAAATTTTAAACATAGAAAATTTAAATAAAACCTTTAAATTACCGGGAACAAAAAAACCTCTTAAGGCAGTTAATAATTTAAATTTTAGCCTTAATGAAGGAGAAATTTTTGGAATTGCTGGAGAAAGTGGATCAGGTAAAACTACAGTAGCTAATTTATTAATGGGACTGTTAGAATCAAATTCTGGCAAAATAAGCTTTATTAATAAAGAAATTAAATCTTATTTAAAAAATGATAGAGAAAATTTTAGAAAAAATATACAAATGGTATTTCAAGATCCTTATGGTTCACTTAATCCTAGAAAAACAATAGGAACAACTTTGTCTTTGGCTATCAAAATACATTTTAATTTTGATGAGAATGAAATTAAAAATAAGGTATTTGAACTTTTAGAAAAAGTTGAATTAAGCCCACCAGAAATTTTTTATGACAGACATCCACATGAACTTAGTGGTGGACAACAACAAAGAGTGGCTATAGCAAGAGCCATTTCAACAAAACCTAAATTAATAATCTCTGATGAGGCAGTAGCATCTCTTGATATGTCGATTAGATCTGAAATACTAAAGTTGTTAAAAAAAATTAATACAGAAACCAAGGTAAGTATGATCATGATTTCACATGATCTTTCTGTTTTAAAAAATATGTGTAATAGAATTGCTATTATGCATCTAGGAAAAATTGTTGAAATTGGAGATAAAAATGAAATTTTTAGTTCACCACAACATGATTATACAAAAAAATTAATATCAGCAACATTGGAAGTACCAAATTAAACAAGAAAGGAAAAATATGATTAACAATTTTGATAAAAAAAAATCTTTGGAAGATCTTATGAAATTTTTATCTATAGAGGGAATAACAGGCGAAGAGCGTGATATTGCAATTTCTATTAGAGATGATTTGATAAAATCAGGGGTTCCATCTGAATATATAACTTTTGATAATGCAAATGAAGAAATACCATTACCAACACAAGTAGGAAACTTAATAATTAAACTACCTGGAACTATTGAATCTGAAAGAATAATGTTTAGCAGTCACTTAGATACAGTTCCATTATGCAAAGGCGCAATCCCAATAATAAAAGATAATAAGATATTGCCAAAAGAAAATACTGCATTAGGCGGTGATGATAGAACAGGTGTGTCAGCACTTGTAACAATGATAAAAACATTATTTAAAAAAAATATTCCTCACGGCCCAATCACAGTTTTATTTACAGTAAGAGAAGAAAGTGGACTATGGGGTGCAAGAAAAGTTAATAAGGAAGATTTAGGTAACCCGGTTAGAGGTTATAATATTGATGGAGGACCTGCTGAAGAAATAGTTACTGGAGCAGTAGGTTGCGATAGATGGGAAGTAGAAATATTTGGTAAAGCTGAACATGCTGGCTTAGCACCTGAAAAAGGATTGTCAGCTTCAATGATTGCTTCATTAGCATTAGCTGATGCAAAAAATTCCGGATGGTTTGGAAAAATTCAAAAAGGTAATAAAAATGGTACATCTAATATCGGTATTTTTGGTGGTAAAAATGGAACTTCAGCAGGACAATCTCCAAATACAGTTACTGAATATACATATATCAAGGGAGAGTCTAGAAGCTATGATCAAAGTTTTGTTTCAGAAATCACAGATGCATTTGAAAACTCATTCAAAAAAATTTGCGATCAATATCAAAACGATGATGGAGAAAAACCGAAATTAACATTTAAAAGACATACAGATTATTACTCTTTTAAACTTAGCGATGAAGAAAAAGCAGTAATGATTGCTAAAGATAAAGTAAATAAATTAGGACTAGAACCTAAACTGGTAAATATATCGGGAGGTTTTGATGCTAACTGGTTGATTAAAAAAGATATTCCAACAATTACATATGGAGCTGGACATAATTATTGTCACACAACTGGGGAATTTGTTTTAATTAATGATTATTACAATGCTTGTTCTTTATCATTATTGTTGGCTCAAGAAGGTTAAGCTAAAAATTGTTATCAATTATACTTATAGTTGAATTTATAATTATCTAAAAAAATTATAAAATAGTAAGAGATTTAACTTTTTATCCATCAAATGTAATAGTTTTAGAGTTGTAATCTAACGTTCTAACTTATTGACACTAAATCTTAATTTATGTTTAATCTCTATATATAATTATAATTATAATAAGAGAGGAAATAATGAAACTATTTAAATCTTTAATTTCAGTTTTATTCTCAGCAG
>MDSV01004572.1_pt1 | contig 14088 bp, 15 predicted proteins | sample 810851 | NCBI WGS metagenome assembly MDSV01 (sample SAMN05326640, study PRJNA326480) | marine metagenome | isolation source: seawater | place: Atlantic Ocean: North East | collected 2012 | reverse complement strand
TTTGTATCATCATCTTTTAAAAACAAATCAAGACAATCAATAAAATTCATTCCATGTACTGGATCACCACCTATACCAACACATGTTGTTTGGCCAAGCCCTACTTCTGATGTTTGCCATACAGCTTCATAAGTCAATGTTCCTGATCGACTTACTATGCCTATTTTCCCAGGCTTATGAATAAAGCCTGGCATTATACCAATCTTGCATTCTCCAGGAGTAACGATACCTGGACAATTGGGACCAATAAAATAAGTTTTTTGCTTAATTATTCTTTCTTTAATTTTTACCATATCAAGAACAGGAATACCTTCTGTAATACAAATAATTATTTTAATATCAGCATCTAAAGCTTCATATATAGCTTGCGTAGCAAATTTTGCAGGAACATAAATGACAGTTGCATCAGCTTGTGTTTTAAGTTTAGCATCTTTTACTGTATTAAAAACAGGTAAACCTAAGTGTGTGGTTCCACCTTTTCCAGGAGTTACACCTCCAACCATTTGAGTTCCATAGTCAATTGCTTGCTGAGAATGATATGTTCCTTGTGAACCAGTAAATCCCTGACAAATTACTTTTGTGTTTTTATTGATGATTATAGACATGTTTAATCTTTAGCCAAATCAACTACTTTTTTTGCTGCTTCAGTAAAATCATCAATAGAAATCAAACCTAATGAAGAATTATTAATCACTTTTTTTCCTTCACTAGCGTTCGTACCTTTAAATCGAACAACTAATGGGAGTTTAAAATTTAATTCTTTGACAGCTTCAACAATGCCAGTCGCTATCATGTCACAGTGAATGATGCCACCAAAAATATTTATTAATATTGATTTAACTTTAGGATCAGATTGAATTATTTTAAATCCCATTATAACCCTGTCTTTATTAGCAGTACCTCCTAAATCTAAAAAATTAGCTGGCTCTTCTCCAAATTGTTTAATAATATCCATTGTAGCCATTGCTAAACCAGCACCATTAACCATACATCCGATTGAACCATTGAGTTTAACATAATTCATATCATGTTCAGCTGCTTTTAATTCTAAGGCATCCTCTTCAGTTAAATCTTTTAATTTAACTAATTCAGGATGTCGAAATAAAGCATTATCATCTAAACTAATTTTCGCATCTAATATAACAAAACTTCCCTGCTTATTTAAAACCAAAGGGTTAATTTCAATAGTGGATGCATCAATAGAATTGAAAACTAATAAAAGTTGATTAGTAATTAAAGTTAATTCATCAAACTGATCTTTATTAATAGATAGTTTTGTTTTAAGACTTTCATCTAGTAAAATATTTTTACTTGATTCAAAGTGGATATTTATAATTTTTTCAGGACTAGAAATAGCAATTTCCTCAATATCCATACCTCCAGCATCAGAAATCATCATCATTACTTTTGAAGAATTTCTATCGATAAGGAAACTTAAATAAAATTCCTTATCAATATCACAACCTTCTTCTATAAAAATTCGGTTTACTTTTTTACCTGTATCCCCTGTTTGTTTTGTCACTAAAACATTATCCATCATTGATGATGCAATCGAATAAACCTGATCTTTTTCAAAAATAACTTGAACCCCTCCTTTGTCATTAAAAGAATTTTTAAAGTATCCAGCACCTCTTCCTCCAGCATGGATTTGAGATTTTACAACCCAAGGAGGTCCTTTTAAATCTTCTATATCAGCATTAAGTCTCTCAAGATTTTTATTATATGATTTACCTTTCAGGACAGGCAATCCAAAATTTTTGAGAATTTCTTTTGCTTGATATTCGTGTATGTTCATTTATTTATCTATGAATTATAATATTTACAATTAACTGACAGCTTTGTGCCAAACTCCTTATTTAGACGTTAGTTTTTTTGCCAATGCAGTAAGATTTTTCACTGCTCTCACAGAGTTATTAAATTGTTTCTTTTCGACTGCATTTAGCTTTAATTCTATAATTTTTTCTACACCATTTTTTCCTATAATAACTGGAACACCAACATACAATCCTTTAACTCCATATTGTCCATTCAAATACGCAGCACATGGCAAAACTCTTTTTTGATCTTTTAAGAAAGATTCAGCCATCGCAATGGCTGATGAAGCTGGGGCATAAAATGCGGAAGCTATTTTCATCAATCGCCCAATTTCACCACCACCATCTCTAGTTCTGTCAATAATTGCATTGATTCTTTTAGTAGTAGACCATTTTAATTTAATTAGTTCTGGGACAGGAACACCTGCAACAGTAGCATATCTTATAATTGGAACCATCGTGTCGCCATGACCACCAAGAACAAAAGCACTTACGTCTTCTACAGAAACTTTAAATTCTTGAGCTAAAAAATATTTTAATCTTGCACTATCAAGAACACCCGCCATACCAATACACATGTTTGATTTCAAACCTGCTGCTTTTTGCAAAACACTTACCATAGCATCAAGAGGATTAGTTATACAAATAACGAATGCTTTAGGACAATTCACTTTTATACCTTTACCAACAGTTTGAATAATTGCAGAATTTTTTTCTACTAAGTCATCTCTAGTCATTCCAGGTCGTCTTTGAAAACCTGCTGTTACAATAACAACATCTGCATCTTTCAATTCACGGTAATTTGAAGAACCACTCATTTTTGAGTTAAAGCCCTCAATTGGTGATGATTGCACTAAATCAAGTGCTTTACCTTTTGTCATACCATCCGCAATATCAATAAGGACAACATCTCCTAGTTCTTTTAATCCAATCAAATGTGCGAGAGTTCCGCCGATATTTCCTGCTCCGACGAGAGCAATTTTCTTTCTCATGTGCGACATATACAAGAATTATAATTCTGTAACAATAGCCTTCTTAATATCAGCTATAGCTTTTGCAGGATTTAAACCTTTAGGACATGAACGAGTGCAATTCATGATTGAATGGCATCTGTATAGTTTCATAGAGTCATTTATTTTCTTTAATCTTTCTTTTCTTTGATTGTCTCTACTTTCCTCAATCCATCTAGAAGCTTGAAGTAAAGTGGCTGGACCCAGATATTCTCCTCCATTCCACCAATAACTTGGACAGGATGTAGTACAGCAAAAACATAAGACACACTCCCATTTTCCATCTAATTTAGCTCTTTTTTCAGGACTTTGTTTTTTTTCTTCTTTTCTTTGTGAGCTTTTTGTTTCTAATTCATTAATAGCTTGATCTTTTTTTCTTTCTAACCATGGATTAATAGATTTCAATTGCTTATATGCATTGGATAAATCAGGAACTAGATCTTTAACTACCCGCATATGAGGTAATGGATAAATTTTAATATCTTTTTTAATATCACTTATCGGTTTTAAACATGCTAAAGTATTAACTCCGTCAATATTCATTGCACATGAACCACAAACACCTTCTCTGCAGGATCTCCTAAATGTCAAAGTAGTATCTACTTCATTTTTAATTTTAATTAAGGCATCTAAAACCATTGGACCACATTCTTTTTTATCAATTTCATATGTATCTATTCTTGGATTTTGTTTTTTTTCAGGATCCCATCGATAAATCTTCAATTTTTTTGGATCTTCACTCTTTATTTCATTACTATATGAAATACCTTCAACAACTTTTGAATTCATGGGTAATGAAAATTCTACCATTGAAATTAATATACTCTTTTTTTAGGTGGAATTGATTGAACATGATTAGTTAGAGTATTCATATGAACTGGTCTATTTCCTAACTTAACATTTCCATCATCATTTAACCATGCTAAAGAATGAACAAGCCAATTTTTATCATCTCTTTCTGGAAAATCTTCTCTTGCATGAGCGCCTCTACTTTCTTTACGGTTTAAAGCAGAATGTAGTGTTACTTTAGATTGGGCCATCAAATTATGAAGCTCCAAAGTTTCTGTTAGATCTGTATTAAATATTAGAGATTTATCATTTATTCCTATGTTGTCTATCAAACTTTCTACATTTTTGAATTCATTAATTCCACTTTTAATCAATTCTTCAGTTCTAAATACTGCACATTTTTTTTGCATTATATTTTGCATAGCAGTTCGAACTTCTCCTGTCATAATACTACCATTATTTTTGCGGATTTCATCAAAGCGATCTATTGCTTTTTCAGAAGTTTCATTATTAATTTCAATTTTTTTTGAGTTTGGTTTTGTTTTTTCTATAGCTGTCATGCTTGCTGCTTTACCGAATACAACCAGATCTATTAAAGAATTTGTTCCTAATCTATTTGCTCCATGAACTGAAACACAAGCGGCTTCACCTACTGCTAACAAACCTTCACAAACATTATCTGGGTTTTCTGGGGTGGGACGAAGAACCTCTGTTCTGTAATTAGTAGGTATACCACCCATGTTATAATGAACAGTTGGAATTACAGGTATTGGTTCTTTTGTTAAGTCTACTCCTGCAAAAATTTTTGCCGTTTCTGATATTCCTGGCAACCTTTTATGTAATGTATTTGCATCTATATGTTCTAAGTGCATTAAAACGTGATCAGCATTGTTTCCACAACCTCTTTTTTCATTAATTTCTATGGTCATAGCTCTGCTTACGACATCTCTTGAGGCTAAATCTTTTGCATTAGGGGCATAGCGTTCCATAAATCGCTCTCCGTCACTGTTAGTTAAGTATCCTCCTTCTCCTCTTGCGCCCTCAGTAATTAATACACCTGCTCCATAAACTCCTGTGGGATGAAACTGGATAAATTCCATATCAGATAATGGTAAATTTTGTCGTAAAGCCATAGCGCTTCCATCACCTGTACATATATGCGCACTTGTTGATGAAAAATAAGCTCTACCATAACCTCCTGTTGCTAAAATTGTTTGGTGAGATAAAAATCTATGTATAGTTCCATCCTCTAAACACCAAGCAATAACTCCCTTACAATTTCCATCATTATCCATCAGAAGATCTAAAACAAAATACTCAATAAAAAACTCAACATTATTTTTTAGAGATTGCTGATAGAGAGTGTGTAGTAAAGCATGACCTGTCCTGTCAGCAGCAGCGCACGCCCTCATAGCTGGATTTCCTTCACCATTATTTGTCAAATGACCTCCAAAAGGTCTTTGATATATTTTACCATCTTCAGTCCTGCTAAAAGGCATACCGTATTCTTCTAATTCTATTACGGCTTCAGGTGCTTTTGAGCATAAGAATTCTATTGCGTCCTGATCACCCAACCAATCAGATCCCTTTACGGTATCATACATATGCCAACGCCAATTATCTTCACCCATATTACCTAAGGCAGCTCCAATGCCTCCTTGAGCAGCAACAGTATGACTTCTGGTTGGAAACACTTTAGAAATACAGGCTGTTTTTAAACCTGATTCAGCAACACCAAGAGTTGCTCTTAAACCTGACCCTCCTGCACCTACAACAATAACATCATAGTTATGATCAATTATATTATATGCACTTTTCATTATAATAAACTCAACTTAATAATTGCAAATATAACTAGGGCTAATGATAAAAACAAAATAAAATTTATGAAACTATTGAGATATAATTTAATAAATGAACTAGAAACATAATCCTGAATAATTGTTTCACATCCAAGCTTAGCATGAACTAACATAACAATCATCATTATGAGAAATAAAAAACTATTAATATAAGAGTTAAAAAATATTTGAAATTCACTATATTGAAAATTTTTAAAGGATAAACAAGAATATAAAAACCAAAAAGTTAAAGGGATTAATATTAAAGCAGTAAACCTTTGAATAATCCATTTAGTTGTATAATTAATTTTCATTTTAAATTAACCATAAAAATAGAGTAGAAAGAATGGTTAAGACAACTACTATATAACCTGATAAGTAAACAGTTTTAAGATCCATCCCTAATCCGTAAGTCCAAAAAAGATAACGAATGCCATTAAATAAATGATAGAAGATTCCAATTGTCCATAACATTAAAATAATTTTAAAGAATGTAGATCGTGATATAATTTCAAATATATAGAAATAATTTGGTCCTAAAGCCAATAGTGAGATCCATAAAGCAACCAAAACCGAACCTAAACTTAATCCAATACCTGTGATACGATGAGATATTGAAAAAACTGAAGTTAGAACCTTTTTGTGAATAGTGATATGTGGGGATAAAGGGCGATTGTCTAACATAAGTAAGTTTATTAAATATATATATATAGAATTAGGTAATCTTTTTTTGCAGAAATTCAAAAAAAAACATAATATTTGATCTTATTTTAGTTTTCTATACTTTGTGGAAAAAACTGTGGATAAATACATTTCTGATAACAGACTTTAAAAAAGCTAATATATTTATAACTAATTAATTAACAAATAAAACGAAATTAATTGAATTTTGATCTTTTTAGCTTTAATTTAGAGTCAGCCGGATAAATAATGTTTTCTTAGCTTCGGAGGAACGCCTGGAAATTTTAATCATTCCCGCCGGATGATTAACGTTATTTTTACTAAAACTAGAAAAGTGTCTGCCAAGGTGCTAGCTAGATATGGGTTATCCGGCTTATTATTTTAAATTTTCTTGAAAAAAATCTTTCATTTTTAATCCATATTCTTCTGGAAATTTAAAAATTGCATCAACATGATAAGAATTTTCTACTAACCAAAAACTTGCATTAATATTATTTTTTTTTACATATTCTTGAAAATAATTAAAATGTTTTCTGAAGACTCTTTGGTCTTTTTCTCCGTGAACAAAATAATAGTATTGATTTCCTTGGTTTAAAGAATTTGTTGGACTTAAAGAAGTAACATCAACTCCTGATAAAATTTCTCCAAAAACTCGAACAGGATGTGAAAATATATTAGGCATTTTATATCTACTTAATTCATCAGATAATGCCATTTTAAAATCAGCAAAAGCTGCACTCTCTAACCAAATTGCTTTTATATTTTTTTCATTAGATGCTGCATAAATAGCAGTATTTGCACCAAGTGAAATACCCATCAATCCAATTTGATTTTTTTTAAAGCCAATTTTTTTAAGAAAATCATAGGCGCCTAAAACATCATTATACTCTGTTGCTCCCAAACTAATATAATTACTAATTTTTTGACTTTTACCATAATTTCTCAAATCAATTGTTAAGACATTAATTCCATTCTTAATCAGCAAACTTGCTACTAAATTTGACTCAGGTTTACATTTTCCATTTGGAAAAATTCCATGAACAACTATTACAATTGGTTTATTTTCATGATAATGAAATAACCATCCATTAATTTTAATATTTGAATCTCTAGAGCTAAAATTAACCTCATTCCAATAATCTAAATGATATTTTGATGAGTTGAAATTTTTTCTAAGAATACTTTTTGATAAAATATCATAATCTTGATAATCATTTTGTGTTGACCAGCTATTAGGGAATGAGCCTTCATGAGCTCCACAATTTTGATCAGTATACAAAATAGTATGAGCTAAATAATATCCAATCAAATAGTAAATTAAAATAAAAAAAAATATAAGCGAAGAAATAATTAATAATTTTCTACTTTTCATTTATTCTAATAAGGTCTTATAATAGTCATTTCATATAGGCGACTGGAAGTTCTTTCAAATTCTTTTTCTAAATTCTTTATTAGACAAAGGTTATTTATAGGGCTTTCAGCTAGTATTACTACAGATCTTTTTTGATCATACAGCATATCAATTAAATTTATAAAACGTCTACATTCATTTGAATTTATAACATTAAATTTTGGAACTCCTTCTATAAAAAAAAGGCTGAATTCTAGTGCTAATTTTTGATAATCTTCTGGACCTAAATTTTCAGAACAAAGCTCATTAAATGAACAATAAGTTATATTAGCTAAACATTTTGATAATATTATTTCTCTACTCTTAACTCTAATTTTTTTCACATGTATGTATTCACTATCTGTAAATTTGTTAAAAAGCATTTTAAATTCAGATTTAGTATTTTCATTAACGGGACTAAAATAAGTTTTAGACTGATTTAACAATTGACGCCTATAATCTTTTTTTTGATCAAAAAAAATTACTTTAAATTCTTTGTTAATAAAATCTATAAAAGGAATGAAATCATTACGTTGCAAGCCATTTTGGTATAATTCTTCAGGTTTAAAATTAGAGGAAGTAATCACAAATACTTTATATTTTTTTAATAATAAAAAAACTTTTTTTATTATTAATGCGTCAACTATATTATAAATGTGTAGCTCATCTATAAATATTATCTTATATTTTAAAGAGATAGATTTTATAAACTTACTAAGCTTGTCTTCTTTATTATTGTTAGTATTTATAGAGAAGTGAAGATCTTGCATAAATTGGTTAAAATGAAATTTTTTTGAATTTTTAAAAAATTTAATAAATATATTGATAATAAAAGTTTTGCCTATTCCAACTGGGCCAAAAAGATATATACCGCTACTATTAACACTATTTCTAAATATATTTTTAAAAAAATTTTTATTATTATAGTTTATCCAAGTAGAATTAATATTTTTTAAAACTTTAATTTGAAAATTATCTTTAATAATAAAATTATGATCAACAAATTCATTATATCTTTGTTCAATTAAATCAGTCATTCTTACCCATAAAAGATAGCAATTTTATTAATGTTTGTTTTTCTTCCTTAGAAATTTCTTTGTTTATTTTTTTTAGTTTTAATCTTTTAACTTCACTTAAAAGAAATTTTATACTTTCATTAATTTTTTTTGTCATATACTTTCTCTACAAATTATTGCTAATAAAGTTGACAAAACAACTATTATCAATGAAATAATACTAATAGATAAAATTCCAAAACCAAAATCGATTATATATCCAAAAATAACTGGTGATAATGCGCTTGCAAATACTCCACTCGCATGAAGCAATGCTTTTACAGTGCCCAAACTTTTTAAACCATATAATTCTGCCCACAATGACCCTAAAAAAGGGGTACTAATTCCCATATTAAATCCTAATAAAGAAAGATAAATGAACATAGCAAAATAATTATTAAAAAAAATTAGAGTTATTATGGCTAAAAATAATGGTAAAAGAGTAAATAATATAACTTTTTTAGTATTATATTTATCAATAAATGGACCTCCAAATATGAGACCTATTAATGAAAAAATTCCTAAAAAAATAAAGCCTGTTGCTAGCATGTCTAATGTCCATCCTTTTTGATTTATAATAAAAACTTGATGAAACATTAGACCCGTACTAATAAAAGGAGCAGAAACGTGAAGTGGCAAATAAATATAAAATTTTTTATCAAAGATAACTTCTCTAGTTTTCCATGATCTGTTTAATTTAATATCACTATTTGATTCAGAAAAATTTTGATGTCTTATATTTTGATTTTGTAATGCAACAAATAAAAGTGGGATAAAAATTATTAAGATAGTAAAACTAGTCCCAAGCCATATATGTTGCCATTCAGAAAAATTCATTAATGTTACAACTATAATAGGAAGTAAAGTTACACCTATCTGACCTCCAAAAGTAGATACTGATATAGCCTTGCCTCTATTAGATCCAAAATAACGTGCCATAGTTGTTTCTCCAGCATGACACATTGCTCCTTGCCCAAAAAATCTTAAACCAAATATTATAAAAAATAAGAAAATTGTTGATTGATAATTTATATACATTGCAAGACAAGCAATTGCTAATCCAACTGATATTAAAAAAGAATAAAATCTGAGATCTAAATGATCAATAAGTTTTGCAAATCCAACTAAAACTATTGAACTAGATAGTGTGCCTAGTGCATATATTAATCCGAACTCTCCGTCGGTTAATTGATATAAACTTCTTATTTCAAAATTAAATATAGATATAAAAAAAGTTTGCCCATAACTTGCAAAAAAAGTTATTAAAAAACCATATAACAAAAGCTTAGGATCTAAAGAAAAAAAATTTTTCATTAAAGTGATATGCTATAAATATTCAATAAGATTGATGGGGATTTTATTATAACTTTTTTCAACTTAAATTTCTGACATAAATTTCGTAATTTTTGTGGTTTTGCAAAATTTACTGTTTTAAAATCTAAATTATCTCTTCCAAAAAACGATTTTTGTCCAGCTAATTCATAATTCATTTTATTAATTGAATATTGTCTTTTTATAGGCATTATTTACCTCTTTATAATATCTTTAACTTCAATCAACAAAGAAATCATCTTTTTAGAATCTAAAAGCCCCGTATTTACATTTCTTGGACTTGGATGATAACTGCTTACTAAAATTTTATTATCAGGAAGTTGGATTTTTCCCCCATGCGAAAAAATAAAATCTTTGCTTTTAATATCGTAATCTTTTTTATAAAATCTTATACAGGTATCAAATGCGATTTTTCCTAATGCTAAAATAATTTTTATATTTTGCAAATATTGTTTTTCTTTTCTAAAAAAAGCGGAACATGTCTTGAGTTCATTTAGTGTTGGTTTGTCTCCAGGTGGAACACATTTTAACGCTGTTGTGAGATATACATTTTTTAATAGTAACCCATCATTTCTGTGGAGAGAGCTTGGTTGATTTGAAAAGCCAGAAGAATACAAACATTTAAATAAAAAATCAGAAGATTGGTCACCAGTAAATACTCTACCTGTTCTGTTCCCTCCATGAGCAGCTGGAGCCAGACCTATCATAAGAAGTTGAGCTTTAGAATCACCATAGCCTGTTATAGGCTTACCCCAATAAGTTTCATCAATATATTGTTTTCTTTTTTCTAAAGCAATTTTTTGACGAAAATTTACCAGTCTCTTACATTTCTTACATGATACAATGTCTTTATTTAATTTTTCCAATAATGTTGTCATCTTTTTTTTCTATAGTATAAGGTGAACATGAATGATAGCGTAAACGCAATACTTAATTTTTGGTTTATTGAATCATCTCCTGAAGATCATTTTAAAAAAGATGATAATTTTGATAAGAAAATTAAAGAAAATTTTGAAAATGACTATATCAAAGCTACTAAAAATGAACTTGATGATTGGCAAGATGATCCTCAATCATGTCTTGCTCTGATAATATTATTAGATCAATTTTCTCGTAATTTATATCGTGAAAGTCCTAAAGCATTTGCTTTTGATCACAAGGTAAGACTTTTGGTAAATGAAGCTGTTGATAGAGGTTACTTAGAAAATCTTGAATTAAATCAAAAATTTTTCTTAATTCTTCCATTAATTCATAGCGAAGATATTAGTGATCATGTATTTGCAAATAATCTATGTGATGCTTATTTAAAATCACACCCAGGATATGAAAAAATTAAAAAGCAATTTAACTACCATACCTTACCTATTAAAAAATTTGGAAGATATCCTCATCGTAATAAAGTTTTAGGTAGAAAGTCTACTCAAGACGAAAAAGATTTTTTAAATCAGCCCAATTCTTCTTTTTAAAAAATTTTATTAGATCTTCCTAAAATATAGTAGGCAAAAATTCCAACAATTTCATGCATTGCTATATCAAATGCATTAATATTTCTTAAGAAATTGATACTGGGTCTTTCATTGAATGTATTACTTGTTCTAAAATCTACAGGATATGGAATAAAATTCCAATTTAGTTTTTCAGCAATATTTAATGCTCTCTTCATATGAAATGAAGATGTAATAATTAACCAATTCTCTTCTTCAGTTGGTTTAACAATTTCCATTGAAAATAGAATATTTTCATACGTATTTCTAGATTTAAATTCAAAAAAAATATCATCAGTATTAACTCCCATTTCAGAAAAAAATTTTTTAGCAACAAATGCATGTGATTTGTTAAACAATTGAGAGGATGTTCCTCCTGAAAAAATTATTTTTTTAGGATTAAAATTTTTTATAACTTTAACAGATTCTGTTAATCTTTCTCCCGCTTCATTAAAAGAAACTTGTTGATGAAAAGAAGATAGTCCTGGACTAGAAGGGCCACCCAAAATTAATAATCCATCAATTTTAACTTCTAAATTTTTTTGTGACTGATAAGGACTTTCTAATTTATACAACAAATATGAACCTGTTGGCAAAAAAGCAATAACAATAAAAAACACAACTGAAATCATAAAGAAAATATTAGACCAGAAATCCTTTTTGATTAATCTTAAAAATAAAGCAATGCAAATTAAAATAACTAAAAAATTTATTGGTCCTAAAACTAACCATATATTTTTTGAAATTGAAAACATGCTTTAAAATTTATTCTAAACTATTTAATTAATATTAAGTACAATTTTATTAATTTTTATTATATGTTGTTTACAAATTAATTGGTCTCGTAGTGAAATGGATATCATTATGGATTTCGACTCCATCGTTTCAGGTTCAAATCCTGACGAGACCACCAGTCAAATATTTTATTGTCTTTATTTATTAATTTTTTTGTTTATAGATATCAGGTGATGAAAAAAATTTTTGTTTATCCCATACTAATGCTTTTTAAATTTATTAATTATAGTATCAGTATGTTTTATCTTCATGCCATTCCTAAAGATTTAAAAAAAAGATATAATCAAGCCGAAACTAGAAGACGCTCCATAATAAGAGCATATGATCTTTTCAGTGAAGAAGAAATAAGAGAAAGCTATAATCATTTTAAAAAATATTTTTATACGAGCCTACTTGTAAAAACTCGTCATGTATCCAGAGAGTATGCAATAAAAAAAGCATTGGAAAATCATGAAGAAAATGATTTCTATTTAGAATTTGGCGTTTTTCAAGGAACTTCAATTAACCAATCCTCCAAAATTCTTAAAGATAAAATTATATATGGATTTGACTCTTTTGAAGGTCTACATGATGACTGGAAAGGTGATGCTTGGCCTAATGGATATTTCAATCTAAATAAAAAAATTCCTAAATTAAACAATAATGTAAAACTCGAAGTTGGATTAGTTCAAAAAACACTACCTGAATTTTTATCAAAACATAAAAACTTACTTGTAAATTATATTCACTTAGATCTTGATACATACCCATCAACTAAATTTGTGTTAAATTTAATTAAACCTTATTTAAAAGATAAATGTATTTTAATTTTTGATGAACTTTACGATTTTCCAGGCTGGAAAGTGGGAGAGTATAAAGCATTAACTGAAGAATTTAATGAAGATGAATATGAATATTTATGTTTTTCTAGAGAAGGAAAAGGTTCAGTCGTAATAAAATATAATAAAAAATAATTATTAAAATAAATAATCAGAATATTTTTCTATGACAGTTTCAGCAATTTGCACTGCATTTAAAGCTGCTCCTTTTCTTAAATTGTCTGAAACTACCCATATATTAAGACCATTGTCTAATGAATTGTCATTTCTAATTCTACTTACATATACCTTATCTTCTCCAGCTGCCTCTACTGGTGTAACATAACCCTCGTCTTTTCTATGATCAATAACTGAAATACCATCGGACTTAGATAAGATCTCATGTGCTTCCTTAGCATTTAATGGAGAATCAAATTCAATATTTATAGCCTCTGAATGACCAATGAAAACAGCAGTCCTCACACATGTTGCTGAAACCTTAATTCCTTCATCTAAAATTTTTTTTGTCTCATCAATCATTTTTTGTTCTTCTTCTGTATTACCATTTTCTAAAAATGAACCAATGTGTGGGATAGCATTAAAAGCTATTTGTTTTGTAAACTTTTCTTTTTTTAATTCTTGATTTGCATAAACATTTTGAGTTTGTTTAAATAGTTCATCCATACCTCTTTTACCTGCACCTGATACAGCCTGATAGGTAGAAACTACAACTCTATTTATAATTGATTTTTCATGAAGTGGTTTTAAAGCAACAACCATTTGTATTGTTGAACAATTAGGATTTGCAATAATATTTGTTCTATCTTCATTTTCAAAAAATTCTTGGAGAACATTAGAATTAACCTCTGGAACTATTAATGGGATATTTTTCTTCATTCTAAAATGTGATGTGTTGTCGATAACTATACAACCAGCCTTAGCGGCTTTTGGCGCAAATTCTGCCGAAATTTTACCACCTGGTGAAAATAAACTTATATGAGTTTTTGAAAAATCAAATTCTGCAAGATCTTCAACAATAATTTTCTTTTCTTTAAATTCTAATTTTTTTCCTTTAGATTTTGATGATGCAAGTAAATATA
>MDSV01235453.1_pt1 | contig 14091 bp, 8 predicted proteins | sample 810851 | NCBI WGS metagenome assembly MDSV01 (sample SAMN05326640, study PRJNA326480) | marine metagenome | isolation source: seawater | place: Atlantic Ocean: North East | collected 2012 | reverse complement strand
CTGGGCCCAGTCTTGTCTTTGCCGAGAGTTTCGCCCCCAACAAGCCAGGACTAGAAGATGAATGCCCAGAACAAACGTCACAAGCAATCCTGCTAACCTGGGAAGGCGGGGTTACCGGACCCAGAGGCGCTGATTTAGCAGAACCCCAGCGAACAGCTGTATCGGTCCTGCTTGATGACGGCAATTCTGTGCACCCGCTCGCACTCGCCGATGATGATCCCGATAATCATGTCATTGCTTGCCTTGCTGAAACAAGTCCAGCAGTCTCGGTTAGCGTAGTAGCGGGCTTTTTTCATGACCCGGGGGATGACGCTAATCCCGAGACCAACATAAACGTATTTTCGAAAATGAATTATTAAGATTTAGAGATAGCTACGAAGTCTATTAGAAATTTAGTACAGGAACCTCGGCATGAAATACTTTTTTAAAAAACTTTCTTTGTCTGCGCTTTTGCTTGGTCTCTGCTCTGGAGCTTGGGCCCAACAAGTCCTGAAGCCAACTGAACACTGTCGAGATAACGCTGCCTCTGACATTGTGACCTTTGCCGATACAGTGCTGGAAACCGCGGTACATGAAGCCTTGTCACTCGGACCACAAGAAGCCCTTAGTTGCGAACAAGCCGCACAATTGACGACGCTAGGCTCCGGCGGTGGGGGAGCGAGAAGGTCGGTTTCCGGTTCGCCTGAGTGGGTTGACCCTGAACACCTGTTTCACGACTTGTCTGGAATTCAGAATCTCACAGGTTTAACTAATCTCGCTCTTCCCAATCGAGGGCTCTCCGACATTAGTCCCCTGGCTCAACTTTCTGAATTGACACATTTAAATCTGCACACCAACTGGATTTCTGATATCAGCCCTTTACGTGAGTTGACCAATCTGGTCGATTTGCGCATCGCCGAAAACCCTTTGACTGATGTTAGCCCTTTAAGTGAGCTTACAGAATTGAGAGTGCTTCGAATGCATCGCCACGGTGATTTTATCGGCGGGCAAAATCCCAGGTCGGTTATGGGGGCGACTGGTGTGCTATTCACTAATGCCGTTACTGACATTAGCCCATTGGCAAAACTCACCAAGCTAGTTGATCTAAATATTCATACGCAAAATATAAGCGACCTGACCCCATTAGGCGGATTAACCTCGTTAATAGAACTGCGGCTCGCTGGCAACTCGTTCACCGACATCAGTCCTTTACGCGGGCTCACCACACTTGAATATCTTGAGCTAACTGGGAACGATATTACAGATGTTTCACCACTCAGCGGACTTACAAATCTGATGGCGCTCGACCTCCGATTCAATCCTGAATTAACAAATATTCAGGCACTGTTTGAGAATCCGGGTATTGGGGCTGGGGATATCGTCGAGCTAAGACATACCAACGTGTCATGCACAGAGCAGGCACGACTGGCAGAGAAAGGCGTGGAAGTCCGCACCGAGTTATTCTCTTCTTGCGCCACTGCCACCAGGCAACGATAGAGATTTTCAGAACTTACTATGATGAAAACACTAAAAACGCGCGCCCTTCTTCTTTGCTCCCTGTCAGTATTGTTTACTACCGCGCAGGCTGCAGAACCGGCTGATGTTGCTGTCACCCGTCTTGGTAATGGACCTATCATCACGCCGGGGATGGATGCTCGAATGGGCGGTAATATCCAGGGTCCTTCGTTGATCAAGGTGCCTGACTGGGTTGAGAATCCACTTGGCAATTATTATCTGTATTTTGCCGATCACCGCGGCACCTACATTCGCATGGCGTACGCCGATGATGTGACTGGCCCATGGACCGTCTATTCGCCCGGCTCCTTAAGGCTCGAAGAGTCTTTTTTCCCCACTACTTGCCCGCCCTGCTCACATAGACCAGGGAGGACTGGAGCGCTGTATGCGCATATCGCATCACCCGACGTACAAGTACGTGAAGATCTTCAACAAATTGTCATGTATTACCATGGCCAAAGTGTAGGCAGACAATTCACACGCGCAGCAGTGTCTGAAGACGGTATTCACTTCGAAGGCAATGAAGAAGATTTAGGTCGTGCCTATTTCCGCGTAATCGAGCATAAGGGTTTCCACTACGCCATGAGCATGCCCGGTTTCCTTTTTCGCTCGCGCGATGGCTTGACGAATTTCGAAGCGGGTCCCAATTTTTTTACACCTAACATGCGTCATTCGGCCCTGCTGATTCGAGATGAACACCTCTATGTATTCTTTACAAACCGGGGCGATGAACCGGAACGCATAATGCTTTCTACAATCGAGTTAACAGATGATTGGAATGCATGGACTGCAAGTGAGCCTATCGAAGTATTGCGACCCAAAATGAATTACGAGGGCGCCAACTTGCCCATGGCAGCTTCAAGAGGAGGCTACATCGATGAACGGGTTCACCAACTCAGAGATCCAGCCATCTATCAGGAAGACGGTAAAACCTACTTACTCTATTCCGTTGCAGGCGAAAGTGGCATCGCTGTCGCTGAGATAGAGTTCAGTAGCCGCTAAGGTAATTAGTTGATCACACCCGTATAAGGTACTTATATAAAGAACAAAGAACAATGACCATGAGAAAACGAGTCCCCATGAATTTTCGCTTACAACTATTAAACCCGATTGCACTGACACTAATGTGCTTTCCCTTTATTGCCACTCAGGCACAACCTACTTTATCACCTGAAGATCACTGCATAGATTTTTCAGCAGATGCCATTGTCACCTTCGCAGATCCAGACCTGGCGGTCCTAGTTCATGACGCATTGGGATTGGATATGCAGGAGCCGCTTAGTTGCGAGCGCGCAGCCGATTTAGAGCAGTTTGCCGTTACTGCGACAAGTGAGCGCGTCGTGTACGGCGGCACTTTAAGGCCAGCGAGACAACCTTCGGAACCCACCTTCGAGAGCCTGAATGGCATGCAAAATCTCACCGGCTTAACCTCACTGTCGATGTTCAACAGACTCATTACCGACGTCAGTCCGCTTCGCCACTTAACGAAGCTCACTTCTCTAGTCCTGCACACTAACTGGATCAGCGACATCGAACCTTTGAGTGAGCTGGTTAACCTTGAGCGGCTAATTATCAGTGAGAATCCAATTTCCGATATAAGCCCATTGGCAGGACTCACGAAACTTCGTCAATTGCATGTACACGGCCTGTATCCGAATCAACTGAATTATTGGCTCGCCATGGATGACGGGCGCGACCCGAACGCAGTGTTTAATGGCATTACCGACATCAGTCCACTGGCTGGCCTCACAGAAATGCGCTTGCTGCGAATTCATCTCAATGCAATTGAGGATATTAGCCCTCTTGCCAACCTCACCAAGCTGGTTCATTTGCGGTTGTACGATAATCAGATTGAAGACATCAGCGCCCTTGCCGGTTTGAATGAATTGGTCTTGTTGTGGGCGCATGGCAATCAGATAGAAGACATTAGTGCGTTAAGTGACATGAGCGTGATGCAACAACTCAGCCTTGACGACAATGCAATTTCCGACATAAGCGCCCTTGCTGGTATGACAAGGATGAAGGAACTGTTCCTAACCAACAATAGTATTGAGGACATCGCTCCACTCAGACGATTACACGCACTGGAAGTTTTGCGCCTTGAGAACAACAAAATCACGGACGTGAGCGCCATTGGTGGACTCGATCAGCTTAGGGAACTTAGCGTAGCGCGGAACTGGTCGCTCTCTGACGTGCAACCATTACTGCATAACCAGGGCATCGCGACGGACGACGAACTCGACCTGCGCTTCACCGCTGTCCGCTGTTCTGACATCAACACATTCGCTAATCGGGGAGTTACTCTACTTAGAGTGACTACCGTAAATGGGTCTGGCTGCGCAGGTCGAAGGCTGGAAGATCCCTGAGCAAATCAAGTTTAGGTAAAAGTATATCAACCAACAAATCAGAAAATTTGATATGTTGTACTATTAAATACAAGAAGTAATAGGAAGAAGCGGATTTCAGAAAGTTATCTCTCAGATGGAGTAATCTCGTCTGCGAAGTATCGAGCTCAAAACAAAAAGAACAACAAAGAGGCAATCACGCAATGCACAAATCTCTGGTAGTCGCCTGCCTATTTGGAACAATTGCGTCTATGCAGCTCAGCGTCAGCGAAGCTCAAACGCGAATACCAGGTTGGAACCGAGTAGCACCTCCGGGCGGCCATCAAAATGATCCGCAGCTTGTGCGAGCGAAAGGCGGGCCCGTAGTGCCAATTTTTGAAGGTTGGTTCCCAAACCCAGACGGGACCTTTCAGCTTTGTTTTGGTTATTTCAATACCAACACAGATGAAGTCTTCGATATTCCTGTTGGGCCCAACAACTATATCGAGCCTGCAGAATTCAATGGCATGCAACCAACCCATTTTTTACCGCAACCAGATGGCGGGCGTCGCCATTATTGTGTGATGAGTGTAACCGTTCCTGCCGACTGGGGTGATCGTGATGTGCGTTGGACGCTCGTGGACGAACTCACGGGTCAAGAGTTCAGTTCACCCGGCAGATTAGTACACAGCACTTATCGACACGATGAACCTTTGCAGCCTTCGCGTAAAAACAGCCCACCAAAAGTACGGCTGCAGGCGGAAGGACCAATCGCGGAAGGACGAGTTGGATTTGGTCGCGGTATGGTGTCGGAAACTTTAGAAGCCAATGTCGGAGAACCAATTGAATTAACTGCCCGTGTTCGACGGGACAACCCATTTCGTGATGATGATGACCGCGCTATTCGTGTTAGATGGTTTAAGTATCAGGGTCCCGGTGATGTTGTTTTCACTCCCAACTGGAGTTCATGGCGGGAAGAAATGGTGGGATGGATCGCGGCAGCGAGTTGGCAGTCGTCCGAATTCGCCTACGGTGAACAGAAGACTCAGGCAGTTTTTAATGAACCCGGTGAACATATAGTTCAGGTGCAGGCCTATAACAATGCTGGCCGCGCCACCTATGAGAGTCAGGACTTTGAATTCTGGTGCTGTTGGACCAATGCCTTTGTAAGAATAAATGTGAAATAACAATAACAAACTAAACGCGAAACAGACTTTGTTTTATCCGAAGAGAAATGCAGAAAAAAGTAATCTGTTCTCAGCCAGGAGAAGCACAATGCGAAATACGACAAAAAAGAGCTACTACATGAACTCGATAAAAATGATTGGTGTGCTATTTCTGTTCGCCATTCCTGAATTTGGCATGCAGGCTGCCGAGCCTACCCAGGCTCCAACTTTTTCTAATGAAGTCGTTAGAATTTTGCAGCAGAAGTGCCAACGGTGTCATCAGCCCGGCGGTATTGGACCAATGCCCTTGGAAACCTACCAACAAGTAAGTGCTTGGGCGCCTCGTATTAAGGAAAATGTACGCCGGCGTGTCATGCCACCTTGGCATCTAGACCCCACAATAGGAATTCAAGAATACAAAAATGATTTCTCATTAAGCGATGAGGAAATTGCTACGCTAGTCGCCTGGGCTGACTCTGGCATGCCTGAAGGTGACCCAGCGGATTTACCGGGAGCGGTTGACTGGCCAAACTGGTTGGAATGGGAATTGGAACCTGATTTAGGACCGCCGGACATGGTGTTTGAATCCGGTCCAATCGCGGTGCGTGCGGAGGGCGGAGACTTTTGGCCTTCGATCGATGTGGAGTGGCCTGCGCTGGAAAATCAACGCTTTTTGAAAGCTGCTGAAATTCGTAACACTATCCAGGGCCGCGGTGCACTGCACCATAACAATATTCGACTGAACCTCGAGGAAGGTCCTTCCGGCCGAGTCGTCGGTGCAGGTGCAGGAAAGCGCTGGGACTATTTTGGTGAAGATACTGGCATCCTGTTCGACACCGGACCCGGCGTTGTAAATTTTGGGGCACATTATTTCCCCATTGGCGTTGAATTCGAAGATAACATCGAAGTGGCATTCTGGTTTCATCCTGAAGATGAGCCACCGGAAACTATAGCCAGTGTGGAGATTCATCATTTAATAGATCAGTTCGATTCCGATCAACCACGGGCAAGAGATATTCTTATTCCACCCCACGGCACTCAAACCATGTATCGCACCTGGGTATTGGACGAGCCAGTTATGCTCAATAGTTATCGAGGTCATATGCATCTGCACGGGATCGCCATGTCTATTGAGGTAGTCTGGCCAGGAAGAGTAAGAGATTATTATGGCCCTGGTGCGAATCGGCGAGACGTCATAGCCTCAATTAATAATTACAATCACAATTGGCAAACAAGTTTTGTATTTGCCGATGATGCCCGACCCATTCTTCCCGCCGGTACCGCGATCGTCATGCGCACGCACTTTGATAACACTGAGAATAATCCATTGTCTATCGATCCCGATCAGTGGGTGGTGTTTGGTGGTAGGAGTGTCGATGCCATGTCTCACTTCCACGTCAGTGTGACTTATTTGGAAGAGCAGGAATATGATTCCATTCTTGAAACAAGATTTGATCAATTAACGGATCGCAAAAACAGGAACGGAGATTACGGCACCGCGCTACTAGCTATTCACCCAGACGAGCGAACCAGACTTGAATCGGGAACTACTACTTTAGCGGCGGATGAAACCCTAACGGGTGCCGGTCAATATTCCCAACAATAAATTTACAGGAGGGGGATTAATAGGGATATATTAATTTGTTGGCAGAATTATCCGGATTTTGATCGAATTTATAGCACACTCTGATTTCGTTCTTGGTCTTTATGGGCAGCGACTAAGAATGCAGCAATCAAGCCGCGCCTGTCTTTTTCCAGCTAATCAAAACTCTAACAACCCTTCTATAGGCGATTACTATGCCTGTAAGGCTAAAAATAAAACCAACGGCCATCAAAAAAATCATCAACACATCCCATAGCGGCCGGCTATTCACAAGTCCTGGAAAATCTAGGCTATGAATCCCGTTAAACAGCCACCGGTACATCCGCCGACTATAATCCATCACTGAAACCAAATGGCCGTCGTTTAAATTCACATGAACCCAAGTTTCATCGACATCGCTCAGAACAAGTCGCAAAGTCCTATCGCCTACAGAACCTTCACGTAAGTGCCCGTATATATCATCTGCAGGAACCAGGTAGCTATTCTTAATGGTGTTGTCCGGCCAAGCTTGAGATACCGCCGATTCAGCCGCAGAAATCAAATACGATTGATCTGCAATGCGACTGGGCCCAATCAGCATAAGTTCAGATTCTTCACGAGTTCTTGCGACTAAAAGCGGTTGTTCATCGAGTGCAGTGATTTCAAATTCTGAGGCGCCAGCAAACCTCGCTAGATCTTCCACTTGAATTTGGCCAAGAGCCTCAGAAAGTGCAATACCACGGACATCAGCGACTTGTTGAGCGGTGGGGTCTGGAACAGAAAAAAGCCGGCCATGGTCCATTGATAGCCACCCACTAAATATCCACAGCAACACAACAATGCCAAATACAAACCCGATTTTATGGTGCCAGGCTAACCAACCACTGAAGGGACTTGCTAGCCCTTTATCGCCCAGCTGCCGGGCAGCTCGCAAGTGTTTCACACCAAGAGTCAGTCCAGCGACCACCCCCGTAATACCAACAAGAGATACCCACCAGACTAGCTGATCCCATAACGCCCAGTCTTTGCGAATAAATGTTGGATAAATCCAGTGCACAACTGCGCCAACGTAATTCCAGACTCGTTGCTGACGATTAGTTTGTTGCAGGACTTCAGTGGTTTTGGCGGAAACATATAAATTTGTCCCGGCACTATCTGCCAGTGCCACACGAAAGAACGGACGGTAGGGATCGAATCGATCATGCACGACCCATTGATCGTAAGCGATCAGATCACTCACCGAAGTCACAGAAACGCTTGAGAATTTTTCAGCTATAGTGCGTGCATCAGCAGCAGTAAGTGGCCGAATAAGCTCTGGTGAGTCAGCAAAACTTGCCATCACATCACCCGAGTGCCCTTCAACCACAAGTATCGGGCGTTGTTGATACTGCAACAGTCTTAAGCGATCTGCTGAGTTTATACCAGTTACAGCAAGCGCAGCGGGTAGTGAAGTGACTGTTGAGACGTCAACCACTTCAGCTCGTGCAATGCGCTCAGCATCTGGTAAAGACGGAAAAGGCACATAGATCATCACCGCGCCAGATGCAAACCAGGCTGCAAACATCAGACACAGCACAATACTGATCCATCGGTGTAGCTTAGCTAACAATCTGGTCATCGATCACCCAGCGCTAGCGCTTGCCTTCAAAAAGCGAATTCCACACCAAGCTCAAACATCCTCGGTGATGACAGCAAAATTTGGTTAGCATACAAAAATCCTGGATCATTCTGCTGCAGATAGAATACATCCGACCAAGGCACGTAAATTTCATCAGTGACGTTGTTAACTCTGGCAGTAACACTATAATTCGCTGCATTCCAAGTGGCGAACAAATTAAGCAAGGTATACGAGCTCAAACCAACCTGATTAGCATTATCACCAAATCGATCATCTACATGTTCCAGCGAGCCTCCTATCTCTAGCGGCAGACCACCGATCTCGCTGTAGGAGGTCCACAAATTCCCCGTGACCTCCGCGACATTAGGCGGAGTATTTCCAGCAAAAGTGACGAAATTTGTGGAACGCTTGAATTCTGCATCTATAAAAGCTGCATTGGCACCCACTCGCCATTGCGAAGTTGGACGAAATGCTGCTGAAAATTCGAAACCATTGGAATCACGGCCACCAATGCTCGCTGCCGAATCGACCCCAATTCTCTCCAGTACATCATCCCGCTGGATATCGAAGTAGGCGATCGTGGCCTGCGTGCGACCATCATGCCAAGAACCTTTTAAGCCAACTTCCCATTGCTCAGCATCGGTGAGATCGAGGTTTTCACCAGAGTTAACAAGAAAGAGATTCGCGTTTACCGGGTCCTTCCCATCACTGTATTGCCCATAAGCAGAAATATCGTCTGTTAATCTTGCAACAACACCAAGACGCCAACTAACCCAATCAAAATCCCTGGCAAAACTGGATGCCTCTATGGTCCCCGTAGCATTAAAATTCTGGCGCACCAAGTCGAGCTCTTCATAACGCAAGGCAGCCACCACTGTAACCCTATCGGTGAGATCCAGAGCATCCTCAAAAAACACGGCACGGGTATCAATTTTGGTGGGACTTATTCCACGCAACTCTCTGGAGCCATAATTGCCGGGAACGGGAGCAATGGGATCTACAGAATCGCCAGCTACCAAAGGAATATTGCGCCGGAAACCACGTGCTCTCGAAAAATCTAAATTAGTAAGTTCGAGGCCTGCAAGGAAGCGATTCTCACGACCAGCGATTTGTGAGTTTATGTTCGCCGTCAGGCGATTGCCCAGCAAGTCCTGATCATGGGTTACGAAGAAGTAACCATAATAACGCTGGATAACATCTGTCTCTTTGCAAACATCCACGACTGCCGTGCAATAAACATAGCCCTCCGCATTACCCCAATCTCGATCAGCATTAAAACTGTAGGTTGTGTTCTTAAGTTCAATATCGTCAGACAACCGCCAGCTTAAATCCACACGAAATAGCAATTGATCAGAGACCGCGCGACTGTCTCGAACATTGAAGTTTCGAAATCTAGCCTGCTCATCTACCGTCTCACCAGTACTGGTCAAAACGACGTCGCTGAGTGGCGAAACTGCAGAACCTCTTGGCACCAAAGGCGTTCCCCAATAATCAGCCAAGCTATCATCCAGATAGTCCACCTGGAATTCCACATCAAAATCATCAGTAGCTTGCCAGAGTACGCTGGCAGTCACGTTGGTTGACTCAGGGTCCATACGATCAACATAGCCGTCTGAACCATATTGATTAACGTCCATTCTCAACCAGGTCGAATCACCCAGCTGAGTACCGCCGCCGACACCGAATTGATAAGTACCAAAGCGGCCATATGATGCTAGCACCTCGATTGGCTGCTCAGCTTCAGCAGTGGCGCGTTTAACAACAGTATTCACTGTGCCACCAACGACGCCCTGACCATGCAAAGCAGATCCGGGGCCACGCAGCACCTCTATCCGATCGAGGTTGAATGTATTCTGGGGTCGCATAACCATATTAGCTGGTCCGAGCCATATTCCATCGCGTAATACAGTGATTGCACTGCGACTAAATCCGCGCATGGAAAATGTGGATGGTGCGGCTGGGCTTTCTCCGGAAACAACGCCAGGCAAACTTTTTACCGCTTCAGCTACACTCTTGTATCCACGTGCACGCATGACACTGGAATCAATCAGCTCAATTGAAGCAGGTGTCTCCATCACGGATAGCCCCAAACGACTACCAGCACTCGAAGTGGCACTCAGGTCAGGTGTATTTATGGCACGTCCAAGGACAACTACCTCCTCCAACTGTTCATCGACCTGCCCGATTGTATTGTTTCCAAACAATATTACGCAGAAAGATAGATACGAAAATAATTTCGAATTCGGAATTTCTTTTATGTTTGACTGCATGGGTTTCCTATTCATTAAATTGCATTAAAAGACTGGAATGATCACACTTAAATCGATACGCAAATTTCAAAGCCCGCGGATAGTAGCGTAAAGGCCCCGTTAATTCGGAGTTAATAACGGTTAATAACCAGGGAACCAAAGCGTGGTGGGGTCAGAATATATGTATCCCCAACTTTTTAACTAATCCAATTCAATTGAATTGCCGTCAATATCCGTCAGTGGTCGTGGAGGATCGATTTTCTGACTCAATTTTGAAGGTCTCTCCCATGCGGGGTATCTGGTTGCGGCTGGATCACCAGAGTCAATCAGCACGTTTCAAGAAGTCAGTATGTTTTTCAAGACACACCTGAAATAGAACCTAAGGAATAGGGGACAGACCGCGCTCAACGGATTAAGTTAGTCAGGTCCCCAATTAAATTTCCGAAAACGTGGTCTGTCCCCGATTTTTTCAATCGATTCCGAGTTGCGCAAGCCTCTCCGGGATGATCGGTGGGGATGCAGAAGGCATATCGGGCCCTGAGAGGCTTTTGAGAAACTCAATGACTGCCATGCGCTCATCTTGTGTTAGGCGATCGCCGTATTTGTGACCCATGTTGCCCCGACCGAAGCCCTCAGTATCGTAGATGAACATTTGGTCAAGAGATTCCCGGCTCAAATGCGGCGCAGTTTGCATGATGCGATCGCTTTCTTCCAATTCTTCACGAGATAATGTTGAAAAAACCATTCCGAGACTTTCGAGATCATAAGCATTCGGGTCCTCGTTCCTTGTCCAAATCTCAGGGCGGAGCTTCGAATTCAACACCGCTTCCACGGTAGGCACCGATCCATTATGAAAGTAAGGTGCGGTTGCCCAGACCCCGACTAGCGGTGGCGGAAGGTAACCTTCACCCTCCAGAGGTTCGTAAATGGTACCTAGATCAGGCTGTTCCAGCTTTTCAAAGTACGTCTGGAGCTTTGTTATGTGCTCATTTACCGGTCCAAGTGCTTTTACGATTTCGTTGTATGCAGTATCTGTACGAGCGTTTTCATATTCCGTGCCGTCGTAATCCACTATCCAAGAGCCCGGCAAACTATAGTCGGGGTTGTCACCAATTTTGGTATAATTTCCGTGGCACCTGTAACAAGCTCTAAAATTATCCCAATCCTCAGGAAAGGTGCGCTCGTGAAAAATATCGGCACCCTTCTTAACTAGCTCTGCATCGAGCTTGCCTGGAAATTCGGGAGAAACTGTCTCCCGAGCGAAAGCTAGGGCTTTGGCTGTTGATGCCACGTGATCGGCATGAATGTCGTTAACGTTTGCCTGCGTGCCAGTGAAGTTAAACGAAAAGTGTCCCGCATCGTAGGGGTTGCCATCTCCGTACCAATAATCAAATGTCTTGTACTTCATCAACCACCACGGCATAGGGTTTACCGGAGGTGTCATATTATTCTCAATTATGTCTGTCAGCTCTGTCTTCTCTGGACTCACAGCCAGACCTTTATTTTCCGGATCTTCGAGAGCGGCACCATGAGCCCACACACCAAAGGGACCGAAATTGTCTCCGCGACTCGTCCTTTCGGGCGTGAGTGGACTTACTGCGTAACTTCCGCCCATCGCCTCGGCAACGACCTGTTGCTCCGCAGGATTCAGAGCCGCTAATATCTGCAACATATTTGGGCTTTCGGTACCCTCTGGACGGGGAGGACTTTGCATTACTGTATTGCTTCCCAGCCCCGCAACCACCTGACCATTCACGACCCCTGAGTGACATGCGAAACAATTAATGCCTTGAAGCTCAACTCCATCTCTTTCGAAGACAACTTCACCTAGGGAGATTTCAGGATCTACATCGCGCGTGCGTGGCGACGGCAAGCTTCCATTCCTGAAGAATTTCCCATCAGCTGTGGTTGGGTCATAGCCTAGCTTGTCCTTTTCGGCAGCCGCAGCGGCATCAACCGCCCGCATGAAGCTAAGAGGCATCGCGCTATAGAACATTCTGCCTGAGAAAATTTCTCTTAAGCCTTCACTGGCCCTATCGGATAGGTGCGCTTCGTCGAAGCCGAGATATTCCAAGGACGGGGTATTGAGTGATCGCTCATTCGAAGACGTCGGTTCTTTCGCGAAGCTCATCATTGACGTTACGACAATCAACAGCCCGGAAAGTATTAGTCGAGGAACTCTATTTGCCCACTGAACAACTATTATAGACACATCATTCTCCTATCTGACAATGGACCTAAGCCGTTTAAAATATTGTCTTCCACCGCAGGAAGAGGGAAAACAAACGGCTTACCTAGTATATATCACATAGCGGCAGTGCTTTTTTGAAAGCCGGCTCACTTAATATCGTTACCACAAAAAACGGTGCCCACCATAACATCATCCTTGTTAAACCTTAAGTTTTGTTGTCGCTTGATACTGGTTAGTCAGGAAATAAATGGGGTCAGAATAAAAATACAGTAGTTTGGAGAATTGAAGAAGCTACTTATTTTTCCTTCGATAGGGTCTAGCAACAGATGCTCGTTGGCAGCCGAGCTGTCTACGCGTCGAAGTCAGTGCTAATAAGTATGGGGAAGATGGTACGATGTGTGTTCATTTTCTAGCAACCATCGCTATTCCTGAATCCTTGACATGTCACATGACATGTCAAACGACGGAAAAACATGTTAAATGAAATGGAATAGAAACTATCAGGCGCAGAAAAATAGGCTGAGAAACAGGTTTGAATACTGCAAAAAAACGAGATTAGAAGATCAACAAATCAGAAGGCAAACATCATGAACAATCTATACAAAAACTTTTGTTTGATTGCCAAAATATTCTTCCCGTTGGCAGCACTGTTCAGTGCTTCAACAGGAGCTTTGGCGCAGTCGGCTGAAGCGCCGACTTATTATGGGGAAGCTTTTGAGGTATTAAATCGTAACTGTGCCGAATGCCATCGGCCAGAAGGACCAAATCTAGGCGGTGTGCAAGCACCATTTTCTGTCCTGAATTACGAAGAAGCAAAAATTTGGGCACCATTGATATCTCTGCGACTGAAAGACGGGTCGATGCCTCCCTGGGGGGCGCACCAACAACATCAGGGAACGTTCAAGAACGAACGTTATTTATCTGGTGAAGACAAGCAATTACTAATCAGCTGGGTTGAAACAGGTGCACTTGAAGGTGATGCCAACGAACGACCTACTGAAGATGAACTCGCTCATAGCGCGCCGGCTAATGAACCTACACTGGCACCGGACGGCTCGATGTGGTGGATGGGGATTCCCGATGCAACCGTTGCTTTCGCAGACCCGGTACAGGTATGCGAAGAAGCATCTGATTGGCAACCTACCATTCTCATGCACCGCACTGGTGGTGATTTGAGCAAGCATCAATGGGCTCAAGCATCAGAGATTCGGCCAGGCAGCTCGACCATGCACCACGGGACTTCCAACTATCTGGGAGTAGCCGTTCCTGGCCGAGGCCCTCAAGTCTATCCAGATGGATGGGGCTTTCTTCTGCCCGCTGATCCATTTATCACCCTTAATATGCATTATGCTAAGCAATCGGGCCCTGGCACTGCCGTGGAAGATAATACCGTTGGCGGTTTCCTCTTCTATGAGCCGGGTGATGTAATCGATTACGTAGTTCAAAACACGATTCCGATGAACACGG
>MDSV01071900.1_pt1 | contig 14097 bp, 10 predicted proteins | sample 810851 | NCBI WGS metagenome assembly MDSV01 (sample SAMN05326640, study PRJNA326480) | marine metagenome | isolation source: seawater | place: Atlantic Ocean: North East | collected 2012 | reverse complement strand
TATTCTTTAGGTGCATACAACGTTAGCCCTACAGAGTTTTATTTAGATGTAGTTTTTGAAAATACTAGAGATAATGGTACAATTACAAATTATATTCCTGAAGAAAATCTAACAGATAAGCCTATAATCAATCTTTTACGATTGGATCAATTAAATGCTCAGCAAGAGCGCAAGGCCGATGGTATTTTTGACTTCTTACCTGGCATTACAATCATTACCTCAAATGGTAAAATCATTTTTCCAGTAAGAGAACCTTTTGGTGAGGATTTAAGAGATAAATTTAGCAACAATGACATTGCAAACAATTACGTTTATGATGTCCTTTACGATTCTACTTTAACCATAGCCCAACAATTTCCAGAATACAACAAATTCAGAATAAAGGGAAGTTATCAATCTGAGTCGGGAGCTGAAATTTATTTGGGAGTTTTTTCAATAGAACAAGGCTCAGTAGTAGTAACGGCTGGAGGTTTGCGACTTGAAGAAGGACAAGACTTTACCGTTAATTACTCTATGGGTAAAGTTAATATCATCAATGATGGTATATTGATGTCAGGCACTCCTATTCGAATATCTGTCGAAAGCAATACTTTTGGCTTACAACAAAAAACACTGGTGGGTACTCATGTAGACTATCGTATTTCTGATGACTTTATGCTTGGGGGTACTATTCTAAACCTGACCGAAAAACCCTATACCAAAAAAGTGAACTCTGGCGATGAGCCTATCTCAAATACCATATGGGGTTTAGATGGTACCTACAGACGAGAATCTAACTTATTGACTAAAATTGTAGACTTTTTACCTTTATTAGAAACTAAAGAAAAGTCAATGCTTACTGCTCAAGGTGAGTTTGCTCATCTCATACCTGGTCATCAAAGAGCGATTGGTGAAAATGGAACAGCCTATATTGATGACTTTGAAGCTAGTAGCACAGGAATAGATATAAAAAACCCTGGGGCTTGGTTTTTAGCTAGTTTACCAAACGACCCTGATTTATTCCCTGAGTCTGCTCTAGGTAATCAAAGTCCTAGACTTGGAAATTTGAACTCCGGAGCAAATAGAGCATTATTATCTTGGTATAATATTGACCCAGTATTTTACAGAAATACTAATAATACACCAAGACATATAGCTGACGATGAAGTACAACTTTCAAACCACAATGTAAGAGAAGTGCTTGAAAAGGAAGTATTCCCTAATCGTGACCCCCAATATGCTACGCAAGTGTCTAATTTACCAGTCTTCAACCTTTCCTATAACCCATCTAAAAGAGGGCCTTATAATTTTGACACTGAAAATATTACCACCTCAGGGTTATTACTAAACCCCGAAAATAGATGGGCTGGAATCATGCGTAAGTTAGAAACAACAGACTTCGAATTGCAAAATATTGAGTTTGTAGAGTTTTGGATAATGGACCCTTTTAATGACGATTCGGAAAATCAAAGCGGTGGTAACTTGATAATGAATTTAGGTAATGTTTCAGAAGACGTTTTGAAAGATGGTTTTAAGAGTTTTGAAAATGGATTGCCTTCTTCAGATGTTGTAGAAAATGTTGACAATGAAAGCAGTGTATGGGGTCGTATGCCTACTACTTTTGCTTTAACAAATTCCTTTGATGTAGATGCAGAGTCACGCCAATATCAAGATGTGGGGCTTGATGGTCTAAGGGATGTTGATGAGCTTACATTTTTTGATACGGCTTATGTTCAAAAAATAGAATCCATTTATGGGATCAATAGTAATGCTTACTCCTTAGCATCGACAGACCCTTCTTCTGATAACTACACTTATTTCTTAGGTGATGACTTGGACAGTGAAAGTGCTTCCATTTTAAAGCGTTACGAGTATTTTTCTGGAATAGATGGCAACTCAGCAATACCTGACCCTACGCCAACTATGGCTACTACTATTCCAAACACAGAGGATATAAATTTTGACAATACTCTCAACGAATCGGAAAGTTATTACCACTACAATATCCCCTTATTTCCAGGTATGCAAATTGGAGATAGTTACATTACCGACATACAAGAAACGGAGGCCAAGACACCAACAGGGGATAAAACGATAAAGTGGTATCAATTTAAAATCCCAGTCCAACAGCCTGACAAAACAGTAGGGTCTATTCGTGACTTTAAATCCATACGATTTATTCGTATGCTACTCAAAGATTTTGACCAACCTATCGTAATGCGTTTTGCAACATTAGAGCTCGTTCGTGGTGAATGGCGACGTTATAATTTTAGTCTAAAAACTGAAGGAGAATATGTCCCAAATGACAATGCTAGTAATACTTCTTTTGATGTTTCTGTAGTAAACATAGAAGAGAATGCTGAAAAAATCCCTGTGCCTTATGTCTTACCCCCTGGTATAGAGCAAGAAGTTGATAACACCACGACCTATGTTAGAAGGCAAAATGAACAATCTTTAGTGCTTAAAGTTTGTGATTTGGAAGATGGAGATTCCAGAGCTGCATATAAAACCTTCAACAACGACTTTAGAACCTATAAGCGACTAAAAATGTATGTGCATGCAGAAGCATCTGGCGAAATAGAGTCAGCTCTACAAGATGGTGACTTATCACTATTTATTCGATTAGGCACCGATTTTAACGACAATTATTACGAGTATGAAATTCCACTAAAGGTTACTCCATGGGGTATTTCTAGACTTGATGACCAACTTATATGGCCATTAGAGAATGAGTTAAATATTACTTTCGAACAACTGCTCGATGCCAAACAAGAAAGAAACAAAGCAATTAGGGACGGAATACACAGCAGTAGCACCGACCCTTTTTCAGGCACAGACAAGCAAATTACCGTTGTTGGTAACCCTAATATTAGTATGGTGAAAACCATTATGTTGGGAGTAAGAAATCCAAGAAAAGGGGGTTTTAATTCTACTATCAATGATGATGGAACTTCCAAGTGTGGAGAGATTTGGTTAAACGAATTACGTCTAACGGACTTTGACGAACGAGGTGGATATGCCGCCAATGGTCGTATTAACGCTAGATTGGCTGATTTTGCTAATGTTAATCTTACGGGAAGTATGAGCACTATCGGCTTTGGTTCCATTGACCAAAGTCTTACAGCCAGACAAAAGTACGATGCCTACCAATACGATTTTTCATCAACTTTTGCCTTAGGAAATTTCTTTGGTGAAAAAGCAGCCATAAAAATACCTATGTATGTTGGTGTTTCTGAGGCTATTCAAAATCCACAATACAACCCTCTAGATCCAGATATCACTTTAAAAGTATCTTTAGATGAATTACAATCCAATGAGGAGAAAGAAGAGCTAAAAGAGATAGCGCAAGACTTAACAAAAAGAAAGTCCATTAACTTTACTAATGTAAGAAAAAACAAATCCTCTTCTTCAGGTAATAAAGCTAAGATTTATGATGTAGAAAACCTATCAGCAACCTATTCAAGAAACGAAACTTTTTCTAGAAATGTTAATCTTAAAGAAAGAACAACGGTTAGTACAAAAGCCTCTCTTAATTATACCTATTCTTCAAAACCCAAAAACATAAAGCCATTTAAAAAAGTAAAGCTATTTAAGAACAAGTATTTTGCATTATTGAAAGATTTTAACTTTTACACCTTCCCCAAATCAATATCATTTCAAACAGACTTGGATAGGTATTACAATAAAACACAATTTAGAAACATCAATAACCCTGATTTCACTTTGCCGCCATACTACAACAAGGCATTTGTTTGGAACAGAAACTATAGCATTAAATATGATTTAACACGTACACTAAAAACAGAATTTAAGGTGCGTAATTCGGCTAGTATTGACGAGCCAGATGGTGAGTTAGTTAAAACAGATCCATATTATCAAGAAAAGAAAGACTCTGTATGGAATAATATTCTAAATTTTGGAAGACCCACTTTGTATCATCATTCATTAAATGCGAGTTATAATATTCCTTTGAATAAATTCCCCCTCACATCTTGGATAAATCTGAATACTAAATATGTAGCCAATTACGATTGGTTAGCAGCACCATTAAGTTTACAAAGTTTGGGTAATACCATTCAAAATAGCAATAACAAACAAATTAACTCAACATTTAATTTTGGTCAGCTATACAATAAAGTCCCTTTCCTTAAAAAGTTAAATCGAACTGGTCCTAGTGTAGGCGTAAGAGGTAGAGGTTCAAGCAGAGAAACGATTCGATTACCAAATGAAGCCCCCGATACCGTAAAAGTTTCATTTAAAGAGATTGCAAATACCCTTTTAAGAACAACTTTATTAGTCAAAAACTTATCGATTTCTTACCGACAAAATCAGGGTGTGGTATTGCCAGGGTTTAATAAAAAGCCTCATTTCTTCGGTCAAGATTGGGATGCTATGGCACCCGGAATACCTTTTGCTTTAGGAAGTCAAAATATTGACATCAGAGAGCTAAGTTCACAAGGAGGTTGGCTAACTTCCAATACTAATTTGAATCAATTTTTTAAACTGACCAATAGCGAAACTCTCAACCTAAGAGGAACTCTTGAACCTTTTAAAGGATTTAGAGTAGAGTTAACTGCTAATAGAACAAAAACGAATAATGTTCAAGAAATCTATAGATTTGATTCGGACTTAGGCGACTACGATTCATTTAATAGTATCGAAAATGGTAGTCACAGCATCTCATTTATTAGTTGGAACTCTGCTTTTATTAAAGACGATGACAACTATTCAAATGCTACCTTTCAGCAGTTTAGACAAGATAGAGAAATAATTGCTAATAGACTTGCTGACTCAAATCCATACGACAACAGTATTGTTGATAGTACTGGATATCCATTAGGTTATCAAAGCACCTCTCAAGAGGTGTTAATACCAGCCTTTTTAGCAGCTTATTCAGGAAAAAACGCTTCTTCGGTAGGCCTCAATAATTTCCCAAATATCCCTTTGCCAAACTGGCGAATTAATTTTGATGGTTTGCGTAATCTTAAGTGGATAAAAAAACGAATGAACAACATAGTATTAAGTCACTCCTATCAATCTACCTATAGTGTAGGTAACTATGTGACTAGTCTAGACTATGAGGCCGGTTTTGATGAATGGCCAAATGCGATTAATGAGGCTACCTTAAACTATTACGATAAGTACGAAATTAATCAAGTAACATTACGAGAAAGTCTAAACCCCCTGTTTAAGATAGATATGACTTTCAAAAATAGTATGACCGCTCGTCTAGAAATAAAAAAAGAAAGAACTTTAAGTTTAGGCTTGAGTAATAATCAACTCACGGACCGTTCTTCTGATGAATGGATAATAGGAACAGGATACAGAATTAAAGAGTTAGCCTTTAACGTAAGAGCAGCAGGCAGACAAAGAAAAATAAGCTCAGATTTAGACTTAAAATTAGATTTTTCATTAAGAAGTAATAAGGTTGTAATTAGAAAAATAGAAGAAAACCAAGAGGAAATAACTGGCGGTAATAGTGTAATTACGTTGAAGTTTACGGCCGACTATGTTGTTAGTAGCCGATTTAATCTACGTTTATTCTATGATAAGGTAATGACAAACCCTTATGTTTCCAATACCTTCCCTTCAGCTATTACAAATGGTGGATTTAGTGTTAGATTCACCTTAGCACAATAGCCTAATTTTAAACTATAAATTGTACTTTTGTAGCAATAAAAAAATATAACTCATATGAATATTCCAGCAGAATTAAAATACACGAAAGATCACGAATGGGTAAGAATTGAAGGTGATGAAGCAGTTATTGGGATTACTGATTTTGCTCAAAGTGAATTAGGAGATATTGTCTTTGTTGAGGTAGAAACAGAAGGTGAAAGCATTCAGAGCGAAGAAATATTCGGTTCTGTTGAAGCAGTCAAAACAGTTTCAGATCTTTTTATGCCTTTGAGCGGAGAAGTCATTTCTTTTAATTCTGAATTAGAAGACGCTCCTGAAGTTGTTAATTCTGACCCATATGGAGAAGGTTGGATGATTCGTGTTAAAATATCTGATGCCTCAGAAGTTGATGCCCTTTTATCAGCTGAACAATACAAGGATTTGATCAGCTAAATGCGCTATACTATTGCAATAGTGTGGCTTGTTGTTATAGCAATTTTACATGCTATTCCTGGCTCTGATTTTCCAGAATTTTCTTTTTCTGACTTTTTTCAATTAGATAAATTGATACATGCCGTCATATTTATGATTGGGGTTTATTTGTTTGCTGTAGCATTGAAGGAACAACAAAAAATTCAATTTTTACGTTACATTGTTATATCATTTATTGCTTACGGTTTATTGTTAGAAGTACTTCAAGGTCTTGTTTTTGTTGAAAGGAGTGCTGACATCTTAGATTGGTTAGCAGACACTATAGGCGTATTTTTAGGTGTTTGGATTTTTAAGAAATTTCCCTTTCCCGTATCAATGAATTCAGCTAAAAAAGATTAAATTTGCTCAAGTAACCCAATTTTATGGAACCAAAAAAGAACCCCAAAGTAGATTTAGAGAAAAAAAGAGGTTTGTTTATGCAAATCGGCTTAGCAGTATCTCTATTGATTGTTTTAGGCGCTTTTGAATACAGAACGTATGAAAAAGTTGTTGCTTCATTAGGTGATTTAGTATTAGATGCAGAGTTTGAGGAAGAGATTGAGAATACTTTTAGAGAGCAAAAGCCACCTCCACCTCCTCCTCCGCCACCAGATGAAATCGTTATTGTTGAAGACGATGAGGAAATAGAAGAGGTAGAAATAGAAGACACAGAATCTGATGAAGACCTCGAGGTAATAGAAGAGGAAGAAGAGACAACAGATGAAATATTCATGGTTGTTGAAGATATGCCTCGCTTTGAAGGGTGTACTGATGAAACTTGTACTCAAACGAAGATAATGCAGTTTATCGCTAGAAAAACAAAATATCCGCCAATTGCGAAAGAAAATAATATTACGGGTAGAGTTTTTGTAAGTTTTGTAGTAGATAAATCAGGAAAAGTTACCAACGTCAAAATTTTACGTGGCGTAGATAAATATTTAGATGCCGAAGCGGTTCGAGTAGTTTCTAGTTTACCCAAATTCAAGCCTGGCAAACAAAGAGGCAAGCCTGTAAAGGTGCAATACAACGTGCCAATAAGCTTTAAATTGAATTAATATATTTTACTATTTATTAAAAAGGCTCTTCGTTTGGAGAGCCTTTTTTAGTAGTGGATTTTCTAGTTTAAAATCGTTATTTTTACTAGCCCAAACAAGACTCAATATGATCTTTAATATCACTAGTTTTTTTGATTCCACATATCTTAAAACAAAAGAACAATCAGGTCTCAGTGACCAAGAAGAAAAACAAGTTGTTAAATCTTTTGTCCTAGAGGCTGTTGATCATCGTTTCAAATTGGTTATGATTCGTTCAAGCCATATTGCTTTTGCAAAAGAAATAATAGCCAATAGCGGTAGTAATGTTTTGGTTGGAACTGTTATTGATTTTCCTAATGGAAATTCATTAACAGAAAGCAAATTAGATGAGATTAGTAAAGCTATCAATTTAGGTGCTGACGACATTGATGTTGTTATTAACTATGAGCTTTTCAAAAAAGGAGAATACGATTATATTGTCAATCAAGTTAAAGAATGTACTGCTTTGTGTTTGTCCAATAATAAGACTATAAAATGGATAATAGAATCAGCGGCATTAAGTGATAATGAAATAATTGATATATGTCAGCTTATTAGAGATGTTGTCATAGATAATTTTGGTCAAAATAATGCTCATAATGTATTTGTAAAATCATCGACAGGTTTTTATGTTAGCCCTGAATCAGCACCAAACGGAGCAACAGTGTCAGCTATAAAACTAATGTTAGATAATTCGTCACCTTTGCTAGTAAAAGCATCTGGAGGAATCCGTAATATTGAAGACTTTAAGACAATGGTAGATTTGGGTGTAAAACGCATTGGAACATCGTCTGCACTTTCTATTTTACAAGCAAAACAATCCGATTCAAACTATTAGAATTTTTGAATAAAATAAAATCATATCTATCAAAGTACTCAGGAGATGTTCATTTTATTGAGCTTATCAAGGGGGCGTCTAGCACTTTTATCTTGAAAATTGTAGGCTTAATAGTTGGGTATATTCTTGCTATTTTCATTACTAACAAATTTGGAGCTTTTGTATTTGGTCAGTATGTAACGGCCTTATTAATAGTTGAAATTTTAAGTATCATTTCAAGGTTAGGCATAGACACCGCTTTAGTTCGATTCATCTCTAGATATGTGCACAATGGAGCCTCTCAATTAATCAATAAACTTTTTTTTAAATCAATAGCTATTGTCACTTTAGCTGCTATTATTTTCACCTTACTATTATTGTTTTTTTCTGCCTATATCGCTGATTTTATGAATTTTGACGAGGAGTATCTATTAATCGTATCCTTTTCCTTCATTCCATTAGTATTGTTTCATATGAATGTTCAAGCCATTCGAGGGTTGAAGAAAATGCTTTCTTTTTCTTTTTTGAATAATGTTGCGATAACCCTATTCACTTTCATTATTATGGTGGTATTGGTGTCGTATACTTCTTCTGAAAAACTTCCTATTTACGCCTATGTACTGAGTGTTTTTATAATGACATTTTCTTCTTATTTTTTATGGTTCTATCATAAAACAAGGCTTGAAAACTCCAAGGTCATCAATAGTGAGGCAGAACTCACTACAAAAGCATTGTTTAAGGTGTCTATCCCATTGTTGTTGGGACAATCAATGATGCTTATAATGGGAAAAGTAGATTTGTTTATGTTAGCAAATATGACCTCTTCAGACCAAGTAGGAATTTATAATATAGCCTTAAAGTTATCTATGTTAGCATATATGGGACTTATGGCTGTTAATAGTATTGCTGCACCCAAATTTTCAGAAATTCATTCTTCAGGAGATATTGATGCTCTTAAAAAAATAGTTCAACAATCAACTAAAACCATATTTTGGGTTACTGTTCCAGTAATAATATTATTTTTATGTTTTCCTAAATCTATTTTAAGTGTATTTGGTGAAGAATTTAAGTTAGCAGCTATGGCGTTAATTATCTTATCAATAAGTAAAATGTTCAGTGCGATTTCCGGCTCTGTAGGTACATTTTTACAAATGGTTGGCAAACAAAATTTATTTCAGAATATACTTATCCTTACAGCCATAATCAATATCGGTTTAAACTATATTTTAATTCCAAAACATGGTGTAGATGGAGCAGCTTTTGCTAGTGCTATTAGTGGAGTGATATGGAATGTTCTTATGATAATTTACATCAAGAAAAACTTTGGGTTTTATTCAATTTATTTCCCAGGTATTAGATAATGAATTATCCTAACTTATATATCGTAGGAGCGCCAAAGGCAGGAACGACTTCTTTGTACCATTATCTTAGTCAACACCCAGATATTACGATACCTGATAAAGAGCCACGATTTTTTATAAAGGATAGTATTCATAACATTTCTGAGGTAGACCCAATCAAACCCTATTTATTGAGAAGTTCAGTGCTTGATGAACTTGCTTACACCAATCTTTATGCCAATAAAAGTGAAAAAATAAAGTGTGACGCTAGCACACAATATTTATACCATCATTCTGAAGTAATCCCTAAAATAAAACAACTGAAAGATGGTAAGTCAACAAAAATTTTAATTCTTTTAAGAAATCCTATTGATAGAGCATTTTCAAACTATTCTCATAATTATTCAACTTTTGAAAACTTGGATTTTAAACATGCACTTGAGCAAGAGTCAGAGCGAATTTCAAAAGGGTTTAATTCCTTTTGGCACTATAAAGGCTTAAGCACATATGCTGATTCGGTAAAAGCATATAAAGACGCTTTTAAGGAAGTAAAAGTTGTTTTTTTTGAAGATTTTGTAAAAGATATTGATAAGTCATTAGTCGATATTTTTAATTTTTTAGAAGTTGACAATAGCTTTAAAGTGTCACATTTTATGATAAATAAAAAAAGTACGGGTGCGCCAAAGAGTAAAAAATTAAATACAATTCTTCAATCATCTTCTAAGTTTAGTCTTATTAAAAAGATACTTCACAACACTATTGGAGAGGAAAAAACAAAGTTGATTAGAGAGTTGATTATGCGTAAAAATTTATCTAAGTCAAAAATTTCTTTAGATGAATCTTTGAAATCCAATTTAGAATCCTATTTTGTAGAAGATATTGCGCAGCTCAAAAAAATCTTGCCTGAGCATAATATAGGCTGGTTGAATAATGGAAAAAATTCATAATACATATCGCAGAGTAAGAGATAAGATTTTCACTTTTCTTTACCGCTTTTCATTCAAGGAATTGGCATATAAATCCACACTATCTATGCCCTTTTCTGTTGAAGGGGCAAGATATATTGCTATCAAAAAAGAAGTTTTTATTAAACCTAATGCTTGGTTTTTGACATTAAACCCTTCCGATTCAACTTCTAAAGACACTAAACTTTCTATAGATGAAGGTACTTATATTGGAAGGAATGCTCATATCGTGTCTTTGAAAAGTATACGAATTAGCAAGAATGTATTAATTGGTGATAACGTATATATCGCTGATAATTTTCATCGTTTTGATAGAGTTGATTTGCCCTATAAAGAGCAAGGAGTAGGCTTTAAGGCCGAGGTAGAAATTGGTGATGGCACATGGCTTGGAGAAAACGTTTGTGTTATTTCATCTAAGATAGGTAAACAATGCATTGTAGGAGCAAATTCTTTGGTTATTCATGATGTGCCTGACTATTGTATGGTAGCGGGTTCTCCTGCTCGAATTATCAAGACCTACAACCACATTAAACAAAGCTGGGAAAGGACCAAAGATTAAACATGAAAATAGTATTAAAACATCTCAAATTTTCTTGGTTGCCCATGCTTTTTTTGGTACTGACTGCGGGTAGTATGCTCTTCATATTTTTTAGAAAAGAGATGCTTTATTTTGCGTTTTTTCTATTCTCATCACTATTTGTCATTAAGAATCTTTACAAAAGAGAACTTCTAATTTTTGTACAGCTTTTAGTATTGTTTTTATCCTTACTTATTATCAACTACTTATTTTCATTATCACCTCAATCAACACAAAAGTTATTGGCCAATATTGTCATTTTCACTACTTCTATTTTTTCAGCAATGTATTATTGTAGAGAAGAAAATAAAAAACTATTTATTCCTAATCTTTATTTGGTTTTAAAAATAATTTTAATTCACGCCCTTATTAACTTCTTTATTTTTCCTTTTGTAAAACCTTTTTTAATTGAGATTAGTAATAGTCGTTATGACTGCGTTACTTTTCTAAACGTTTTCTTTTATCTTAAGTATACGCACTCATTTTCTGTATTGGGTATTGAGCTCGTTAGAAATCAAGGTATTTTTTGGGAACCTGGTGTCCTTCAGATTTTTCTAAACCTATTGCTCTTTATCCTCTCTTTTGTAAAAAAGAAAAGGGGTTTAATATTTTGGTTGACTATCCTAGCTATTTTTACAACTTTTTCAACTACTGGATTAGTTGTAATGTTTGTCCAACTTCTATTGTCATTTAGTTCCGAGATAAGAAAAAATATTTTGTTTTTACCCATAGCAGCATTTATGACTTTATTGGTGTATTACATTACAGCTATTAATATTTCTGACAAGCTTAATGGTGAGGGACAATATTCTTTTCAAGCTCGATTTTTTGATTTAGTTCAGCCCCTATATATGGTTGCTGAAAACCCCATGACTGGCGTTGGTTTGGACGATGAACAATTTATTAAAACTCGCCAAAAAACTAATTTTTCATTAAACTTAGAAGCTATTGATTTTTCAAATGTAAATGACAAGGGCTCGACTAACTCTATTATGTTTTTCTTGGCTGCTGCAGGGATACCATTTACCTTGATTCTTTTAGTGATGTTATATTATCAGGATTTTGTTCCTGAAAAGCGCAAATGGTTTTTCATTTTCGTTATAATTTCATTAATGACAGAGCCAATTATGCTCAGGCCTTTTTTCCTTACTTTTGTAATGTCAGGTGGTATTTATATAATCAACAAGTTTAGATGGAAAATATATTAATTTCTGGAGGAGCAGGATTTATTGGCTCTAATTTAGCATTGAAGCTTGTTAGTCTTGGACACAATGTAAGGGTTTTAGACAACCTTTCGCCCCAAATACATACCAATTCCAAAGAAAATTCTCAGTTATATCAGTCCATCAAAGGAAAAGTTACTTTTATAAACGGAGATGTAAGAAATAGAAAAGATTGGCAAAAGGCTATTGCCAATAGTACTGTTATTGTACACTTGGCTGCAGAAACTGGTACAGGTCAGTCCATGTATCAAATTGAAAAATATGTGCAAGTGAATTGTGGAGGGACAGCCATAATGTTAGATGTATTAGCCAATGAGAAATATACTGTTAAAAAAGTAGTTGTTGCCTCATCTCGTGCAATATATGGTGAAGGGAAGTACCATTGTGAATCGCATGGCGAGGTATATCCTGATGAAAGAGAAGATACTCAAATGTCAAACGGGCAATTTGAGCCATTATGCAGTATTTGCAAACAACCTTTGGGTATGTTAGCAACTGATGAAGATTCAAAGATTCATCCGTCTTCTATTTATGGAATTACTAAAAGTGACCAAGAGCAAATGATTCTTGTGGCTTGTAAGAGTTTAGGCATTTCCGCTATTGCTTTGAGGTATCAAAATGTCTATGGGCCAGGGCAGTCATTAATTAATCCTTACACTGGAATTTTATCTATTTTTTCTACTCGCATATTAAATAATAATCCCATAAATATTTTTGAAGATGGCAAGGAAAGTCGTGACTTCGTATTTATCGATGATGTTGTCAATGCGACTGTTTTAGCTATACAAGACAATAAACTTAAGTCGTGTTCATTGAATGTAGGTTCAGGAGTTTCGACTACGGTTCAGACGGTTGTAGATAGTCTAAAAAAACTATATCAATCTGATGTGGACATTAAGGTTTCGGGAAATTATAGGCTTGGCGATATTCGACACAATAAAGCTGACATTAGCAAAATAAAAAAACTCTTAGGTTTCAGTCCAAAAGTGTCATTTGATGATGGGCTAAAACAATTTGTAGATTGGGTTAAAAATCAAGAAGTCAATTCTGATAATTATGAGCAGTCTATAAATGAAATGAAAGATAAAGGGCTAATGAAATGAAAATAGGTATTGTAACAGTCACTTTTAATAGTTCTTCTGTATTAGACGATTTCTTCATTTCTATTGAACAACAAGACTATTCAGATTTTAATCTTTATATCATCGATAACAACTCTGTTGACGATACACTTTCAAAAGTAGACAGTTGGGCCTTTAAATCAAAAGTGCTTTTAAAAAACACCAATAACTTAGGTGTTGCAGCAGGCAATAATCAAGGGATTAAGTTGGCACTTAAAGACGGTTGCGATTTCGTATTGTTATTAAACAACGATACTATTTTTGAAGATAAGTTGTTGTCAAAACTAGTCGAGACCTACAACACGTATGGCTCATCAATTGTAGTTCCAAAGATGAATTATTTTTCTCCTTCCAATATGATTTGGTATGCTGGAGGCTTTTATAACAGAAAAAAAGCATTTTTAAATTTTCATCGTGGGCAAGGAGAGATTGATAACAACCAATACAATGTTGACGATAAGATAGAGTATGCCCCAACATGTTGTGCCTTAATACATCAATCTGTTTTTGAAGATATTGGTTTGATGGACGAGAAGTACTTTGTGTATTTTGATGACACCGACTTTTTCTTTCGAGTTTTAAAAGATGGAAAACACGAAGCTAGGTACAGACACGACATTCATTTTTTACACAAAATAGGTAGTCTTACGAATTCTAGAAATAAAGATAAACCAATAAAATATGGAGAATTCTTTATAAAGCAGAATAGTAAAAATCACGTCTATTTTTTAAGAAAACAAAAAACACTAATTGCATATATCAATTTAATTTATTTGTGGTTTTATTTGACAAGTCGTTTTTTTATAAGTCGTAGGTTTGAAAAAAAATGGAGTATCTTTTACCTCATACAAACGTCCTATTTTCAAGGATTTAAAATGTAATAATGAAAGTAAATACATTCATTGTAGGCGC
>MDSV01238874.1_pt1 | contig 14098 bp, 12 predicted proteins | sample 810851 | NCBI WGS metagenome assembly MDSV01 (sample SAMN05326640, study PRJNA326480) | marine metagenome | isolation source: seawater | place: Atlantic Ocean: North East | collected 2012 | reverse complement strand
TTTATCGCTTTTCTTTCCAAAAAGTTTGGTAATCACATTTCCTATTGAACCTATCATTGGGTGTGTATTTCAAGTGTATTTTTTCGCTTCTTATCAAAAAGAGTGCAAAACATAAAATTAAACTAATTCCCTGTAAAATCGGCAGAAAAAGTGGGTTTCTACATGACAATTTGTTGACTATCAGTGAAAGATTATTTAGGTATTAACTGATATCCGGGATTCTGTGATCAATATGAATTTACCTTATCCTATTAATCGTCTAACTTCAGAACTGCTAAAAATGCACTTTGTGGGATTTCTACCGATCCAATCTGACGCATTTTTTTCTTACCTGCTTTTTGTTTTTCAAGAAGCTTACGTTTACGAGAAATATCCCCACCATAACATTTGGCAGTAACATCTTTTCTTAGAGCTGAAATGGTCTCGCGCGCAATAATTTTTGAACCAATGGCAGCCTGTATGGCAATTACAAATTGCTGACGAGGAATTAATTCTTTTAATTTTTTACAGATTTTCTTTCCCAGGTTAAATGCGTTATCAGAATGAATTAATGCGGAAAGTGCATCAACTTGATCTCCATTTAAAAGAATATCCATTTTCTTTAAGTTAGACTGACGCATTCCAGATGGATAATAATCAAATGAGGCATATCCTTTAGAAACCGACTTAAGCCGATCATAAAAATCAAAAACTATTTCTGCTAAAGGCATTTCAAAGGTTAGTTCCACTCTGTCTGAACTTAGATAGACTTGATTATTTAGCTCCCCTCTTTTTTCGATTGCTAAAGTCATTACTGCACCAACATAGTCGGATTTTGTAATTACCTGAGCTTTAATATATGGTTCCTCAATCCAATCGATAACCGATGGGTCAGGTAATTCGGATGGATTATTCACTAAAAGTTCGTCGCCCTTTTTAGTATAACACAAATAAGAGACATTGGGTACAGTAGTGATTACATCCATTTCAAACTCGCGTTCTAATCTTTCTGTAATTATCTCCAAGTGCAACATGCCTAAAAAACCACAACGAAAACCAAAACCTAAGGCAGCTGAGCTTTCTGGTTCAAATGTTAAAGAAGCGTCATTTAATTGCAATTTTTCCATTGCATTACGTAAATCTTCGTAATCCTCAGTAACTACTGGATATACTCCTGCGAAAACCATTGGTTTTACATCTTCGAACCCGTCAACCGCTTCTTCACACGGATTTTCAAAACTGGTAAGAGTATCTCCTACCTTTACATCAGCAGCGCTTTTAATACCAGAAATAATATATCCAACATCTCCTGTTCTCACTTCTTTTCTAGACTCCATATCTAATCGAAGAATTCCAATTTCATCGGCATTATAACTCTTCCCACTGTTAAAAAACTTAACTTTATCGCCTTTTTTTATTGCGCCATTCAATACTCTATAGTAGGCAATAATACCTCTGAAAGGATTAAATACGGAATCAAAAATCATTGCCTGAAGCGGAGCTGAAGGATTTCCTTTTGGTGAAGGAACATCATCAACAACAGCTTTTAAAATATCGGTTACTCCCAATCCTGTTTTTCCAGAAGCAGGGATAATTTTATCCCGATCACATCCAATTAAATCAACAATCTGATCTTTAACCTCCTCAGGTTGTGCACCTGGAAGATCCATTTTATTCAATATTGGAATAATTTCTAAATCATTTTCTAAGGCTAAATAAAGGTTGGATATTGTTTGAGCTTGAATACCTTGAGCAGCATCAACGATTAAAAGAGCTCCCTCACAGGCAGCTATACTTCTTGATACTTCGTATGAAAAATCAACATGACCAGGAGTATCAATTAAGTTTAAAGTATAATTCTGACCATCTTGCTCATAGTCCATCTGAATGGCATGAGATTTAATGGTAATACCTCTTTCCTTTTCAATATCCATATCGTCAAGAGTTTGCTCACTTAAATCTCTATCAGACACTGTTTTAGTCTCCTGTAACAAACGATCTGCCAAAGTAGATTTACCATGATCAATGTGTGCGATAATACAGAAATTCCTAATATTCTTCATATTGGCAAAAATACATTAAAAAATGACCTTAGGCTAGGTTATAAAACAACTTGTGGTTTTATTGGGTTATCTTGAAAAAATTAATTTCTGAGCCGGATTTGAAGTAGGCTCAATAATTTGTCCATCTTCATAGACTTTTATACCATTGACAAAAGTGGCTTTAATCTGCGCTGAAAACTCTTGTCCTTCAAAAGGCGACCAACCGCACTTGTATAAAATGTTTGATTTAGACACGATCCATGGATTATTAAGATTTACTAACACTAGATCTGCTTGAAAACCTTTTTTAATGTATCCTCTATTTGGAATTTGAAATAATTCCGCAGGTGCATGACACATCTTCTGAACCGCTTTGGATAATGGGATTTTTCCTTGACGAACTAACTCTAAAACACTTACCATAGCATGCTGAACTAAAGGCCCGCCTGAGGGAGCTGAGAAATACAAGTTATTTTTCTCATCCATTGTATGAGGAGCATGGTCTGTTGCAATAATATCAATTCTATCATCTAGAATAGCTTCCATCACTCCTGCCCTATCTGCTGATGATTTTACAGCTGGATTCCATTTAATTCGAGTACCTTTTTCTTTATAATCTTCATCTGTAAACCACAAATGATGAACGCAAGCCTCTGCTGTAATTCTTTTGTCTTTGAGTGGAATATCATTCCTAAATAAGACGGTTTCCTTTGCGGTAGAAATATGCAAAACATGTAATCTAGCATCTAATTCTTTAGCTAATTCAACTGCCATACTTGATGACTTGTAACAGGCTTCTGCATCTCTAATAACCGGATGATATTCGATAGGCAATTCCTCTCCAAATTGCGCCTTATATATGGCTTCATTTCTCCGAACTGTTGCCTCATCTTCACAGTGAGTAGCAATTAGCAAATCGCATTTTCCAAAAATACTCCTTAGTGTATCTCTATTATCAACTAACATGTTTCCTGTTGATGATCCCATAAATATTTTAATACCGCACACATTTCTTGAATCAACAGCTAATACTTCATCGATATTCTCATTGGTTGCTCCAAAAAAGAATGAATGGTTAGCTAAAGCATCTTTAGCAGCAATATCAAATTTATTTTCCAGTGCAGAATGAGTGGTAGTTTGAGGGTTGGTATTAGGCATTTCCATAAAAGAGGTAATTCCTCCGGCCACAGCAGCTCTACTTTCGGATCGGATATTTGCTTTATGTGTTAGTCCGGGTTCTCTAAAATGAACCTGATCATCAATCATCCCAGGCAATAGATGTAATCCACTTGCATCAAATATCTCCGCATTTTCATCGGAAAAATTATAATCTCCTTTAATTACGTCTTTAATTTTCCCATCCTCAACAATAACGTTTCCAATAAACTCTTTTCCTTCATTAACAATTGTTGCATTCTTTATATACAGAGTCTCCATGGTAAAGTTGTTAGGTACAAAAATAGGACTTTAAAAACATCTTTTTAAAGTAAAGTTCGAATTATAAAAAGGAAGTCTTAATATTTCTTAAACCAAGATTTAATTTTCATGAACAAAACACCCAAAACAGCCTCCTTAAATATTGAAGAACTCATTTTGGACTGTCCTTTTTTACGATCAGTGAAGATTATTGGCACTTCCTTTATGGCGAAGTTCAAACGCCAAGCGGTAAACTTCATTTCTATTTGAAATGCATAGCCTACAAAATTTATTTCATCTAAATTTATTCGCTCCAATACTTTTCGATGATAACAAACAAAGCCTGCGGTAGTATCTCGAACAGGAATTCTGGTCACCCAACGAACATACATCGAAGCGAAATAACTCATAAGAACCCTACTCATTGGCCAATTTACAACGTTTACTCCACTTACATATCTTGAACCCACAGATAAATCGGCACCCTCTTTTGCGCAAGCATCGTACAATTCAATTAATGATGAAGTAGGATGCGAAAAATCAGCATCCATTTCAATAATATATTTATAATTTCTTTTGATTGCCCACTTGAATCCATGGATATAGGCTGTTCCTAAACCTAATTTACCTTTTCTTTCCTCAATATATAGTTGATTTGGGAACTCATTTTGCATTCTTTTCACAACATCAGCTGTGCCATCAGGTGAACCATCGTCAACTATTAAAATATGGTAACTTTTGTCCAAGTCATATACCTCACGAAGAATTCCCTCGATATTATCAATTTCATTGTAGGTTGGTATTATTATTAGAGTGTCAGACATTTACAGTGGCAGCCAAGATAATTATAAAATTTAAACAGATGATTTATTTAAGAAAGTTTAATGCTTCTTCAAAAAAACGTTTTGGATTTTCGGCATGCATCCAGTGCCCTGCATTTTCAATAGTTGAGTATTGAGCCATTGGAAATATCTCTTCAATAGCATCGATATCATCTAACGTTATGTAATCTGATTTTTCACCTCTTAAAAAGAGCGTGGGATTAGTGAAATAAGCAAAACCTTCGAGCTCTTCCCCAATGTTTTCTATTTTTTTACTTAGTACGTTAAGATTAAACTTCCATCCCAATTGATTTTTATTGATCCAAGTTAATCCTTTCATTAAAAACTGAACAATTCCATTATCAAAAATTGACTCCTCTATTTTTAGTTGTACTTTTTTACGATCGGTTTGTATTGAAAAATCAACAGATTCTAATGCTGAAATAACATCCTGGTGATGTGGGGCATAATATTTAGGAGCAATATCTGCTACAATCATTTTTTTAATGAATTGAGGCTCTTGAATAGAAAACTGCATAACAGTTTTACCTCCCATCGAGTGTCCTAATAAATGAGTTTCTTCTATTCCTTGCTGTTCTAGAAACGCTTTCAAATCAGCTGCCATTAATGAGTAATTATGCTCCTCAAAATGAGGAGACTTACCATGATTTCTTTGATCAACAATATAAGTTGTAAAATAGTTGCCAAATTCTTTTCCTAAAGACTGCCAGTTATCGAGAGAACCAAATAGTCCATGAAGAATAACTAAGCAATCTTTTCCTTCGCCGTATTTCTTAAAGTTTAATTCCATTTTCAATATTTAATGCCCTTCTATAAAGTTGAATTGTATTTTCTAATCCTAAATAAAGAGCATCAGAAATCAATGCGTGTCCAATACTAACTTCATCGGTTTCCGGAATTTCTGTTGCCCAAAAATTTAAGTTAGCTAAATTCAAATCATGCCCTGCATTGAGACCTAACCCAATATTTTTTGCATATTTAGCTGCTTCTTTATAAATTTTAATTCCATTTTTGTCGCCTTTTGCATATTGAACGGCAAAATCTTCGGTATACAATTCTATTCTATCAGCACCTGTTTTTTTTGCCCATTCAATTTGATTTAAAACGGGATCCATAAAAATGGAAACTCGAATTCCATTATTTTGAAATTCTCTAACAGCATCCGATAATTGTTCAAAATTACGTTTAGCATCCCATCCTGCATTGCTGGTAATTGCATCTGGTGGATCAGGAACCAAGGTTACTTGAGCTGGTTTGTTTTCAATTACTAAGTCAAAAAATCGATTATTTGGATATCCCTCTATGTTAAACTCTATCGATAAGACCTTTTTTAAATCTCTTACATCCTGATATTTAATATGCCTTTCATCAGGGCGAGGATGTACCGTTATTCCTTGAGCTCCAAACCGCTCACAATCTTTAGCCACATTAATTAAATTAGGAACGTTTCCTCCACGGGAATTCCTAAGAGTAGCAATCTTATTAATATTCACACTAAGTTGTGTCATTACTTTTTATTATTAATCCAACACAAAGCTAAAAAAATACTACTTTTACAGTACGAATAAAAAGAGTATTTCAAAAAAAAATATTTTAAGAAATAAGATATCTAATTAAATTACAAAACACTTAATAAATTTGATAGCTAAAGAATTAATATCTATTCATATACCATCAATATCACGCAATGATGATGGCGAGAAAGCGTTGTTAATTATGGATGAAAATAGAGTTTCTCATCTTGCAGTTGTTGACAATGGAGAATACCATGGATTAATATCAGATACTGAAATTTATGACCTTGACGATACTTTTGTTCCAATAAATAAATTGAAACCTGTACTCATTAATCCTTCTGTTAAGCAATATGACTACATTTATGATATCCTAGGAATATTTGCTGAAAATAATATTACTGCTCTTCCAGTTCTAGACGACAATGAGCAGTACCTTGGTGTCATCGGACAAGAACAAATTGTTAAGGCTCTACGAAAAATCACAAATGCTAATGAACCAGGGGGAGTGATAGTTTTGGGACTTAACATCAGAGACTACTCTATGGTTCAAGTGTCTCAAATTGTTGAAAGCGAGGGCTTAAAAATATTATCTGCTTATACGAGCTCTCAGAACAACTCCTTAAAAATGGACTTAGTTCTAAAGATCAATAAGTCTGACTTATCCTCCGTAATAGCTAGCTTTGATCGCTTCAACTATGAAATAAAGGCTTCCTTTCATGAAAGTTCACATGAAGAAGACTTGCAAAGTAGATACGATCAATTTTTAAAGTATTTAAATATCTAATTTCCGTGAGAGGGTATTGGATTTTTATACTTTTGTTGTTCTCTCTTATTGATTCCTATTGTCAAGAGGTCCAAAAAATAAATATTGTTGGAAATAGTTCCACTAAAGAAAAAATAATCCTCAGAGAATTATCTTTTTTTATTGGTGATGAAATTTCAGTTAGAGATACATTACATCACAAAAAAAAATCTGAGAATAATTTATTTAATACTTCGCTATTTAATACAACAAAAGTCACATTTAAAGATTCTTTAGATAATTGGATAGTTATTGTTCAACTTCAAGAAAGATGGTATATCTGGCCAGAAATCATTCTTAAATTCCAAGAAAGGAATTTCGCAGAATGGTGGAAAAACAAAAATTTATCAAGATTAGATTTTGGATTTCATTTAAATAAATTAAATTTTCTTGGTCTTAACCAAACTTTGCAAGTCAACTCATCTTTTGGGTTTACAGAAAGTTTTGGATTTCAGTACAAAGTTCCCTATTTCAATAAAAAGTTGAAAGATGGATTTAAAATTGCAGCTGAATACGCTACCCAAAATGAAGTTTTTGTTGGAGTTGAAAATGACAAAATGATCTATATTAAGAATGATTCTACGCCAATACAGTCCTCCCTAAAATTTCAATTAGAATATTTTAGGAGAAATGGATTTTACCAAACTCAATATTTTAATGCTCGATTTATAAAACTTGAGGGCTGGGATATATTGAGCAATGAATCAACTAATTATTTTGGAAATGATAATCCACAACTACAATTTTTGAATTTTAGTTATCGTTTTAAATTTGACAAGAGATTTAGCCAAAACTACCCTCTAAATGGATATTTTTTTGATGTCCAAATTGATCAATTTGGACTTGGAAAACTAGACCAATCTGATTTATTCGCAACTCGAATTACATCAAGCTACAGAAAGTATTTAAAAATAAATTATCGATACTTTTTTGCCGTTGGAGCCCATTTAAACCATTACTTCACAATAAATACTCCTTTTTATTTACAAAGCGGTTTAGGTTTTCATAATTATGTAAGAGGTTACGAACCTTACGTAATTTACGGAAAAACGTCAGGCTTGTTAAAAACTAATTTTAAAACTCGCCTTTTAAAAACGAAATCACTAACAATTCCATTGATTAAAAAAATCAAAAAATTCAGCGTAATTCATTTTGCAATGTATTGGAATTGTTATTTTGATATGGGATATGTTTATGATGCGGAACCAATGAATAATAACTTAGGAAATAAATTTTTAATTGGTGCAGGAACAGGAATAGACTGGGTAACTTATTATGACATAGTAATCCGAACAGAGGGATCTTTTAATCGATTTGGAGAAGCAAATTTTAATATGAGTTTTGTCGCGCCAATTTAACGTTAAATTTTGTAACCTCATCAGTCATTTATTTGTACATTAGAAAGAATTATTGATATGAAAATAGGTGTATACGGCATAAAATTCAACCCTGATAAACTGAGTACTTTTCAAAACTTGTTTACCTATTTAAAAACAAAGTTGAATAAAAATAAGATTTCTATTTACTCTGGGCTTTACAGGCAGTTAGTAGGAAATGTAAAAGATATAGACGACTTCGATACTTTTTCTTACTCAGATGAGATAAAAAGTTATGATTTATTGATTTGTTTAGGAGGAGATGGTTCAATTTTAGATTCACTTTCGATCGTTCGAAGCTCAAATATCCCTGTTTTTGGGATTAACACAGGAAGACTAGGATTTTTATCAAGCATATCTTCTGAGGAGGTTAAAGCCCCTTTAGATGAAATCCTATCAGGTAATTTACAATTCGAAAGAAGAAGTGTGTTAAAACTTTCTACAAAATCAAATCACTTCGGTGACATAAACTACGCACTAAATGAAGTAACTGTTCAAAAAAAGGACTCTTCATCGATGATGACTATTCATGCATACGTAGATGACGAATATCTAAACTCTTACTGGGCAGATGGTTTAATTGTATCTACACCTACAGGTTCTACGGGTTACAATTTGAGTTGCTCAGGACCGATTATAATGCCGGGAAGTGAAGTGTTTATTATAACTCCTATAGCCCCACACAATTTAAATGTAAGACCTTTGATTATCCCCGATAAAAAGAAAATTACACTTAAATTGGAAGGAAGAGATGATGAGTTTCTAGTTGCTTTAGACGCGAGAAGTGAGCCCATTAAAATCAATGAGGAACTAGTAATTAATCATGGTGAGTTTTATATGAATGTAGTTCGAACTCCAAACCATTCATTCTTTTCAACTATTCGTAGTAAATTAAATTGGGGGCTTGATAACAGAAACTAATAAATTAATTCATCGTTGTTGCAATCTAAAACTTTGAAATTTATATATTTGCCCCATTAAAGTGTTCTAAATATTTAAAAATGAGAACAAAAGTACTTTTACTTACCGTTTTGCTGGGAGCCTTTTTTAACTCTGAGGCACAACGTTGGAAGCATTATAGATGGGAAACCATTTACGGTGCCGGTGTATCTAACAGCCTTACTGACCTTGGCGGAAGAGATAGAACCGGTACAAATGGATTACTCGATACCGATGGAAGATCAACCAGACCCGCTCTAATGGTAGGAATGCGCTTTAAGCAAACTCAACAAATTTCCCACAAACTTAACTTTACTATCGGTATGATTGCTGCCAGCGATCAATTAACAGAGGAAAAATATCGAAGTTTAAGAAATTTACATTTTAGATCTCCAATTCTTGAGCTGGGCTATAATTTTGAATTTTATTTGAAAAAAGAGAAAAGAGGACATCGATTCAAATTAAGAGGGGTAAAAGGACTGAAAAACATGGGGCTTTATCCCTATGGTTTTTTTGGTATTTCTACTTTCTTTTTTGCACCACAAGCTAAAGTTGGTGGGGATTGGAAATGGTTAAAGCCACTTACAACGGAAGGCCAAGGATTATCTCCCTCTCGCGATCCTTATAGCTTAGTTCAAATAGCAGTCCCACTGGGAGTTGGTTTAAAATATGCTGTAGACAGAAGGTGGTTGGTAAGTATAGAATACGGATTAAGAAAAACATTCACTGATTATATAGACGATGCCAGTACCACATATTATCCTAAGGATAAATTGATAGCAGAAGCCAAACAAGGGTCAGTTTCAGCTAAAGCTGCAGATCCAACTGAAGAAGCGGTGGGATATGAGCAGCGAGCTGACCCAACCAATAATGACTCCTATATGTTCTTAATAATTGCAGCCAATTATAAACTAAAAACTAATAGAGCTGGTTTTCCTAAATGGAGATAAAAATTACCCTACTTCGAAAACACTAAAAACCTAAACTCTGCGTTTAGGTTTTGTATTTTATGAAAAGTATCATTTATCAAATAGCTCTATTTATTTTAATAACTTTTGAAAGTAATTCTCAAACGCCATATTCTACTTGGGAAGCTGGATTTTATGGAGGTGAATGCTATTATCTGGGTGAACTAAATGAAACTCATTTCCTACCCTTTAACATATCTTTTGGCCCACGAGTGAGGTATAATTATGACCAAAGACTTGGACTTAAGTTAGCACTAACTTATGGTGAAATAAGTGGTGATGATGCAAAAAGTAATAATTCTTTTAAAAGAGATAGAAACTTTTCTTTTAAATCTCAATTATTTGAAGCCTCCTTCGTTGGGGAGTTTAACTTTATACCTTATTCCGTTTTAGATAAAAAAGCAAGCTTAGGAACACCTTTTTTATTTTTGGGGCTAGGTTACACAAGGCATAATCCCAAAACTCAATTTAATGGCAATTGGGTAAATACAAACGAATTAAAAACAGAAGGAGTCAATTTTAATAAAAATATATTTTCCTTACCTATTGGGATTGGTTACAAAATGAGGGCCAAAAAGTTTGGTTTCGAGTTTAGCTGGGGAATAAGAAAATCTAATTCTGATTATTTAGATGATGTAAGTACAAATTTCGCAAACAACTCATTTGAGAATACCCTCAGCAATGAAACGAATAATACAGACACAACAGAATATGAAAATGTATCCAACATAAAAAGAGGTGACCAGTACAACAAAGATTGGTATGTTTTTACAGGTTTAACAATCCTTATAAATCTAACACCAGAGGAGGTATGCAGGAAAATATAATTAAAAGCTTATTTTTGTTCGATAAATAGATAGAATGAGATTATTTAATGGCTCAAATTAACGAAATAAACAAAGATAACATTCCTAAACACGTTGCTATAATTATGGATGGTAACGGAAGATGGGCTAAACAAAAAGGAAAGCTACGTGTTTTTGGTCATAAAAACGGAGTTAAGGCGGTTCAATCTACAATTGAAGGAGCTGCAAAAATTGGAATTAAATACATCACTCTTTATGCGTTCTCAACAGAAAATTGGAATCGTCCAAAATTTGAAGTCAATGCTTTGATGGAATTGTTAGTCGATACAATTCAAAAAGAGATAAGTACCTTAAATAAAAATAAAATTCGCTTACAAGCTATTGGTGATTTAAGCACTCTACCCAAAAAAGCAAAAGAAAAATTAAAAAAAGCTATTGAAGAAACTTCTAAAAATGACCATATGACCTTGATTTTAGCATTAAGCTACTCATCAAAGTGGGAGGTCATCAATGCTGTAAAGGAAATATCTAAGAAGATCAAATCAGATGAGCTTTCTTTGGATCAGATTAATGAGACTTTAATAGACAATCATCTTTCAACAAAAGGAATTCCCGATCCTGAATTAATGATTAGAACCTCCGGAGAGCATCGGATAAGTAATTTTCTTCTTTGGCAGTTGGCATACGCAGAACTATATTTTACTCCAAAACTCTGGCCAGACTTTAGAGACGATGATTTATTCGAAGCATTATTGAGCTTTCAGAAAAGAGAAAGAAGGTTTGGAAAAACAAGCGAACAAATTACCCAATCAATTTAATGAAACAAAAAATATTAATATATACTTTTCTACTTGTTTGGGTTTCTGTTTTTAGTCAATCAGATTCAGTTACCAGTTATGTTGATTCTTTTGATTTGCAACCTAAATTGATTGATGAAGAAATAACTAAAGTTAAATCCTCTGAATTTTATACCGTTAAAAAAATTGAACTTCAAGGTACAAATAGAAATAAAAGTGCTGTTTTAATAAGAAGCGGATTAGCAGAAGGTGATAAAATTAAAATCCCAAGTGAGGTTACTCGAGATGCAATTCGTAAACTTTGGGAATCAAACTTATTTTCAGATGTTAAACTATATGTAAAAAAAATTAAAGAAAACGAGGTCACTTTACTTTTTAAATTAAAAGAAACTCCTCAAATAGGAAAAATAAAAGTTTTAAAATCAGAAACAGGGAAAAGTCCCTCAAAGGGCAAAAGAGAGGACCTTGAAGGTTATTTAAAAAATCTAACTTATCGTTCTTACAATGAAAATGTTGTTCTTAGAGCCTCTGAAATAATTAAAAAACACTACTCTGAAGAAGGTAGGTTATATCCTGAAATCAGTCATTTTATAGAAAATGACACCACCAAAAACAATAAAGTAACACTTTTTTTTAAGATTGATGAGGGTCCAAAAGTTAAAATTGAGGCTATTGATTTTAAAGGTAACAAATCACTTCCTGATTCAAAATTAAGGAAGGCAATGAAAGAAACGAAACAAAAAATTTGGTGGAACATCATTAGAGGAGCAAAATTTGTTGAACCTGACTATTTAGAAGACTTAAAATTAGTTAAAGAAGTTTATCGGCAATATGGTTATAGAGATATAACTATTGTTAGCGACTCCGTTATTAAAACTGCTGAAGACAAAGTTAAAATATTAATAACCGTCGATGAGGGAAAAAGATATTATTTCAGGAATATCAATTTCTCAGGAAATACGAAATATACCAGCAAATTTTTAATCGATTATTTAGACATTCAAAAGGGTGATGTTTATAATGAACAAAGGTTACAGCAGCGTCTAACAATGGACCCGAGACAAACAGATATTAGTTCTCTATATCTAGACGATGGTTACCTGTTTTTTAACTTAAATACAAAAGAGATAAAAATAGAGAATGATTCGGTTGATCTAAACATCCAAATTTTTGAAGGAAAGCAAGCAATTGTTGGACAGATTAGTATTGTAGGTAATACTAAAACAAGTGATCATGTCATTTTAAGAGAAATTTTCATGAGACCTGGAGATTTATTTAGAAGATCAGATATCATTCGTTCTCAACAGTCTTTAAATGCTCTTAAGTATTTTGCTCCTGAAAAACTTCAGGTAAATCCCAAACCAAATCCAGCAAATGGAACAGTTGATATTGAATTTGTTGTGGATGAGCAGCCTACTGATCAATTTGAACTTCAAGGAGGATTTGGAGCAGGAAGAGTAGTTGGAACATTAGGATTTAGTTTTAACAATATCTCAACAAAACGATTTTGGAAAAAGAAACATTGGACTCCAGTTCCATCTGGAGATGGGCAAACTTTAACATTAAGAGCACAATCTTCCGGACCGTGGTACCAATCTTATAATTTTAGCTTTATTGAACCTTGGTTTCGTGGCAAAAAACCAAATGCTTTGAGTACATCTGCCTACCACACAAGATTGCAAAGTACATCTACAGGAGGATATCAGAGAATAACGGGGGCAACAGTAGGTTTGGGAAAGAGGCTTAAATGGCCGGATAATTTCTTTAGAATTCAATACTCTTTAGGTTATCAACGTTATAATGTATTTAATTATGCTGGATTAAACATCGCCACTGATCAACCAGGAAAGTTTAACAACTTAAATACAAAAATTAAAATATCCAGAAGTAGTATCGATCAACCTTTATACCCTCGCTCTGGATCAGAATTTAATTTAATAGCTCAGCTTACAGCTCCTTTTGTCTCTTTATCCAACTCTGCAGATGCAATTAAACAAATGAGTGAAACGGATCAATACAAATGGATTGAATATCACAAGTATAAATTTCATGCAGGTTGGTACAATAAAATTGTTGATAATCTAGTTCTTTATACAAAAGTGAATTTTGGTCTATTAGCTTCTTACAACAAGAATATACCCATTTCACCATTTGAACGATTTTATATGGGAGGTTCTGGATTAACTGGATTCAATATTGATGGAAGAGAAATTATTCCATTAAGAGGCTTTAGAGAGGCAAATTCAAATAATGTAGTTTATGAGGGAGAAGGAATTAATGGCGGAGTTGGTGCTATCAAGTATACATTTGAACTGAGGTACCCCATCAGCTTAGAGCAACAGGCTACAATTTATGCTTTGGCATTTGCTGAAGCAGGAAATACTTTTTCTTCATTAAGACAATTTGACCCATTTAATGCAAAAAAAGCAGCTGGTATGGGAATTCGGTTGTTTCTTCCTATGCTTGGAATGTTAGGATTTGATTATGGTTTTCCATTCGATCCTGAAAATAATTTAAATCACTCATTCACTCCTCTTCCTGGTCAATTTACATTTACCTTTGGAGGAAATATAAGTGGATGGTAAAATAATAAATATGAAAAATATAGTTTTAA
>MDSV01111736.1_pt1 | contig 14099 bp, 12 predicted proteins | sample 810851 | NCBI WGS metagenome assembly MDSV01 (sample SAMN05326640, study PRJNA326480) | marine metagenome | isolation source: seawater | place: Atlantic Ocean: North East | collected 2012 | reverse complement strand
TTTGCGCGTTTGGTTGTAATTATGACTACGGTAAATACGGAAAAGATAAGAAAGAGACAAACACAGAACAAACAAAGGGAGGTGAAGCCAACTCTTACTAGTTTCGACTAGGCTTGTTTGGTCGAAGTTTCGATGGCAAAATTAATTATGCTTAAATTCCTTTGCATTCCAGCTTTTTTTTCTATCGCTTTGTTTCTCCTGACAGGGTTTGCTGTGGCGGGTAAACCCAAAACCTTTGGAATAAAAACGGGAAAATCCTTATTCGATATTAAAAATAAAGTCCTTCCAGAAACTATGGTATCCAATGCCCTAGACCCCATTGGGCTGGATGTAAAAGTTGTTCCACACAAGGATGAGGAAAAGGTATTGGACGTTAAAGGTATATCCTCATTGGACCGAGCTGGCTCATTTTTTAAAGATAAAAATAAGGGGGTCCGAAGCGCTAAAGAAACCGCTAAAGAACTTTACAAGGCGATCGAAGTGGGGGAATTGGAAGATGCAAAGCGTTTGCAAATTGGTCTTGATATTAATTTCCAGGATAGAAATGGTATAACCCCACTTTATCTTTCCGTTTTTTACAATCGACCAAAGCTAGTCATTTATTTTTTATTGAACAATGCGGACATAAATTTAGCGGATAACGATGGTCTGGCACCGCTTCATGTCGCAGGTTTAGAAAACTTACCAAAGATGGTGGGACTACTTCTTGATAACGGCGCCGAGATAAACGCATCCGATAGAGATGGTTATACTCCCTTGCATATAGCCATTGACCAAAATAGTTTTAATGCTGCCAATGAATTATTGGCGGCTGGCGCAAAGGTAAACAGTCGAGCCGAATGGAAACACACTCCCCTTCACACTTCCGTTGCAACGGGTAATATAAAAATAGTTGAAAAAATGCTGATTGAAGGCGGACAAATAAATGCAAAAGATAGATTGGGGCGCACACCATTGCATTGGGCTGCAGAGAAAGGACACCTTCAAATTGCAAAGTTTCTGATCCAAAAAGGGGCGACTATAAACGCTGCCGATAATGAAGGAGAAACACCTATGCACGATGCAGCCCAATGGGATAAAAAACAAATTATTGAACTACTTATTTCCAAAAAAGCGAATATCAATATTAAAGGATCCGATGGACGTGCGCCCTTGCATATAGCCATAGCCAATGGAAATATTGATATCGCGGACCTACTCAAAAGCCATGGAGCAATATTGTAGTTGTGCCTGTTTTATTTCTGGCCGGTCATTTGTCCAAACTGAATAACATGATTCTGTAATGAGACAGATTGTTTTATTTCTTATTATATTTTCAGTGGTTTCGATAGTAGCTTTGTTTTTCATGAAGGCTATTGTTTTGGTCCTCCTTCAATGGGGAGGAAAATTTGCTGTCCCGATAGCTATTTTCCTGGGCACGATATATATATGGTGTTTTAAGTTAGCTAGGTCCATTGATGGCTTTGCCTTGAAACCTAGAGCTTTAGGCTGGATTTGGGTGCTTGGTTTTATTGAATTACTTTTACTTGGAGGACTTTACCACTTAACTCCACAATTTTTTCCATCTTGGGTGGGTAATTTTTTCTTCTAATAACAAAGAATATAATTTTTATCAATAACACCCATTTGTTATTCCCCAGTGGTTACTGAAGATTTCATTCAGGGCCTATGACCGTGGGTAATATTTTTGCATTCGTAAATCGTTTAAAAAACTCACACAAAAAAATCTTATAGAAAAAGACTTTCCTTGTTGGTGGCCTGGGGCCTATTTTACCGGAACAAACTTGTTACGGAGTTAAAACAAATTAAGTTTCAGGTTCCGCAGAAGGTTTTATAAGGGATTTGGTTAGGAGGCGCGGGCTCGGCGTAGTCTTCGCTTCCCTCCAATTCATCGAAGGGAGTAGTCAGGACATTCAGTAGTTTTTTGAAGGGAATTAGGTCTTGCCTATCTTTGGCAGCGGCAAGCGCTTCTTCGACTTTATGGTTTCTTGGGATATAGATCGGATTCAAATTATCCATCATCTGTGCGGAAGTCTCTGCGGAAATTCCATCCCGTTCAAAACGGTTCCACCAGCGCTGTTCCCAGGCATCGAAATCATCCGGATTTTTAAACAGTCCCCTTACCAATTCGCTATCCCCTCTCAAGGCCTTTGAAAGGCGGCGAAAAACCATCGTGAAATCTGCATTTCCTTTTTCCATCGTCTTCAACAAATCTTTTATGAGTTGCGAATCAGAAGGGTCTTCTGTTGACAAACCGATTTTGGCTCGCATTACCGTCAACCAGTATGATTCATAAAGAGGCTGGATAGACTCAATGATTTCGGTTAGCAGTTGGACGGACTTTTCCTGTTTGGAATCGACTAAAGGGATCAGTGTTTCTGCTAATCGAGCTAAATTCCAGATTAACATTTCTGGTTGATTTGCATAAGCGTAGCGACCACCGTGATCTATGGAGCTGAAAACTGTGGATGCTGAATAACTATCCATAAAAGCGCAGGGCCCGTAATCGATGGTTTCACCGGAGATCGTCATGTTGTCAGTATTCATCACTCCGTGAATGAAACCGATACCCATCCAGCGCGCTACGAGTGATGCTTGTGCATCGGCGACTGCGGCGAAGAAGGCCAAATAGGGATTTTCCGCATTTGCTGTTTCGGGGTAATGCCGCTGAATGGAATAGTCGGCGAGTTGACGAATTTTGTCTTCGTCACGGCGTGCGGCAGCGTACTGGAAAGTGCCGACACGGATATGACTCGCTGCAACCCGCGTGAGGATAGCACCCGGCAGAACGGTTTCTCGATAAACGTCATTTCCCGTGGCGACAGCTGCTAGGGCGCGAGTGGTTGGGACGCCGAGTGCTTGCATGGCTTCGCCGACCAGGTACTCACGCAACACGGGGCCAATTGCTGCCTTTCCATCGCCACCGCGAGAAAACGGGGTTCGTCCCGATCCTTTCAACTGGATATCACGTCGTTGTTGTTTGGTATCGACCACCTCGCCGAGAAGAAGAGCACGTCCATCTCCCAACTGCGGTGAGAACCCGCCAAACTGGTGCCCAGCATAGGCTTGGGCTATGGGTTGTGAACCTTCGGGTGTGGCATTACCGGAGAAAATTGCTAAACCTGCCTCCGAATCAAGCGCGACTGGATCCAGGCCCAACTCTTCAGCTAACGCATGGTTGAACTGTAACCATCTTGGGGTATTTGCAGACTCTGCCTGGCAGTAAGAAAAAAAACCTTCCATGCTGCGGGCGAAAGAGTTATCGAATTTGAATTGCGGGCGAATCGTGGTATCCATTAGAGTTATCTCGCTTCAATAAGAACAATATTGTTTCTGGATTTTGAAATAAATGCTTCTCTGGTTAGATTCTTTTTTTGGGTAGAAGGTACATTAATTATGGCTGCTTGCAAGGCTTTTTCCAAAAAAGAAGAGGGGATAGCAAAATTATTTGAACCTTTCACAGGGAATGTTTTTTTTGCATGGTCTTGCCATAATACCATCCCGACAACTTCTTGCTTGGAGTTGAACAATGGTCCGCCACTATGCACTGGTTCAAGATTCATGTTTAATTCGGTCAGGATCGTGGTAGTGCCGGACACCCCTTCGATCAAAACATGCTGATCTTGTAACGTATTTGTCCAGGGGTAACCCAATGTGAACACCGACTCACTTTTTGAACCTAGTCCCTTTTGGCTTAACATAAGGGACTGGCGTTTTACTTTCGGTATTTCCTTTAACTTTAAGATTGCCAGATTGTTCGAGGGATCGAAAGATATGACCTCTGCTTCAATATCGTCTTCGTTGGGAAATTTTACCTTTAGAGTTTCGGCTTCTTTGACTAGATCATAATAAGTGAAAACATACGTTCCATCTCCAACTAAAAATCCAGACCCAAGAAGCGTAACATGCGTGTTAAAGATCAAAATTGTTAAAAAAATCCCAAGAAGAATAAAACCACCTACTGTCTTAATCATATTCTTTTATTTTTTTAAATTTATTAAACAGTTTGAATCCGATCCCGAAGATCATAGAATACAAGAAGAATTTAGAAGTTTTTTTTAATTTTCATATTTTGAAAAGATCATGGTTTTTTTGGAAACTCAAAAACCCTTGAACAACAAAGGCAGACCATTTTTTAGGTGCCAGAACACGTTTGGTAATTAACGTTTAAATTCATCCCGCTATTTTAAAATGGTAAAGTAATATTTTTTAAAGCTTGGTCCTTAAACAGACCTTGCGATTGGACAAAGAGAAACGGATAAAAATTTAAAAATATACGTTATAAAAAACTGGTAAAAAAAATGGAATGTTGGCAAAAGAGTTTGTTAAATAATCAGATTTATCCTTTCTTTAGTTAATATCTCTGGAGGTTACCCTCTGAAGGTTTGTTTGACAATTAATTCTTCGCCATGGTCGGCGTTTAAAGGTGGAGGGCAGCTTGCCGTGCACCATCTAGCCTGCGCACTTTCATCGAAGGGCCACGAAGTGCACGCTCTGTATTCAAAGTATCCTCATGAAAAATTTGAACCGGAAACTCCTTATAAAGTTCATTGGGCATTCCATCACGATTTTGCGACGATTAATTTTAACTTTCTCTCCTACTCAAAAAAATTAAGGTCTCTGGTAAAAGCAGAAAAGTTCGATGTGATTCATGGCAATGCTGAAGAAGCCTATCACTTTGGGTTGATTGCAAGGTTGAATGGAGCCGCCTATGTTTTTACTTCCCATGCTCCGAATATTCCGGCTACTGGGATGTTGAAGGGGATACTTCACCCAATTAAGTTTTTAAAAAGTATCAACACTTATCTTTTGCGGCAAGCAATAGTCGAGGCCAACCGTATTATCGCCTTCAGCCAATTTTCTCGAAATCTTATTGTGAAGGGTTTGGGTGAGGAATTTGCCGAAAAGGTAAAAGTGATTCCCCCTGGACTGGAAAGTTCCTGGTTAGAGGTAGAGAGAAATCAAGTCGTTTCAAACCGAATTTTATTTTGGGGTAGGATAGAAGAAGAGAAAGGTCTGCCAGAACTTTTTTTTGCTTTAAAGACGGTTGCCAAAAAATTTACTGATGTGAAGTTGACTTTAGTGGGGGAGGGTAAACGTTTGCAGGAATATAAATCTTGGATTGCTGATCTTAATTTAACCGACCATGTCGAATTCACTGGTTGGAAAACCAGCGCGGAAATTCAAAACCTTTCCGCACAAAGTAGTCTTGGTGTTTTCCCTTCGCGAATCGAAAGTTTTGGTCTTTCGGTGGTAGAAGCGATGGCGGCAACGCTTCCTGTTGTTGCTTCAAGGGGTGGAGCTATCCCTGAAAATATTGAGGACGGAGTAACAGGGAAACTGGTACCTGTCAAAAATTCAGATGCGTTGGCCGGAGCTATTATTTCTGCCCTAGAAGATCCAGCCAATTCTTCAAAAAGAGCAAAAGAGGCAAGATTGGCAATTCAGCAAAAATTTTCATGGGAAAAGGCTGCAGAAAATACGCTTAGCTTATATGAAGAAATCTTGCATAAATAATCCGTTCCCTGTATCAAGAAATCAGATAAAATATCCGTTAGGTATAAGAAACCTAGGACATATCAATGAATCCAATTCCTACTCTGGAAAAAGAAGCTGAATCGGTAGAAGATTCAATCCCAGTCTCCCCTGTTCCAAAAAGTAATCCAAAACTTGTGGCTGGGAGTCCCATTAAGAAATGGCTAAAGTCGAGCCCTTTTTTTCCTGTAATGGATTATTTTCGCCGTAAGATTTATGACTCACCACTATTCGATGGCTCGGTTCGTCCTTTAGCTAAAAAACTCGAGGAATGGCCTGGGGCTTTATTGATCGACATCACCAATCGTTGCAACGCAAAATGTGTCTGGTGCCCGAACCCAGATCTCACTAATGTTGGAGCAATGGATATGGATGTTTATCGGAAGATCATTGACGATTTTGGATTTCGTGGCGGGGTTGTTACATTTGGGACGTTTGGGGAACCCTTGATGGACAAGTATATGCAGGAACGCATTGAATATCTGAAGCGCTATCCTAAAATTCATAAGGTCGAGGTTCTCACCAACGGGTTTTTCCTCAACGAAAAGATTGTTCCCACCCTTCTTGAACATGGTGTTGGAGTAGATATCAGTCTCGATGAACTCGACAGGCAGACTTTTGAAGATGTCAAAAAGATGAGTTTTGATGTGGTGCGTGACAATATCGTCGACTTTCTCGATGCAAATAGCAAAATAGCGCGACCTGTCCCAGTTAACATCCGAATTAAAACTCTAAAAACAGTGGAAGAAACGATGGAGCAGGAGTTGTTTAAAATAATTGCTTCCTACGATTGTTCCATAGTGTTGAACTCAATCGACGACAATATTATTTCCAACTGGGCGGGAAAACTTGATAAAGATGCATTCGTTAAAGAATATAAAATCTCTACTAAAAATAAAACGCGTTATACGCATAAGCGTTTCAATCAGACAAATGTTGCTCCTTGCACGCAATTATGGAAATGGATGGTTGTTTATTGGGACGGTAGCGTAGTCCTTTGTTGTGCAGATATGTTTTCCCAAACCACGGTAGGAGATTTAAAAAACAATTCCATTACCGAAATATGGAATGGTCCGAAAATGAAAAAATACCGTGATCAAATGGTGAAACGTCAGAGGTTTGATATTGCTATCTGTCAGGATTGTGATATTCATTTGAGTTGGCACAATCTAAAAGAGTATTACGATGATAATGGCAACTTTTTGCTAGACCGAAAATTTATCATGGGCTAAATAGGAGAGTCGCCCTTATTATTAAGTCGATACTCGTATAGCATCATACATCCTAAAGCTTTGTGCTGTAGTAATTTTTATTATTTTTCCCAGTTAAAGTCATTAAAAGATGATCCCACCTGTTTTCAAATTTCCGCAACCTGCAGAATTGGATTTGACTCTCGTCATAGTCAGTTTTAATACCCGCGAAATTCTATTACGCTGTTTGGGAACGATTAAAAGCTATACTGAGGATATTTCTTATGAAGTGATCGTTGTCGATAACGCTTCGGAGGATGGAACAGTGGATGCGGTAGTGGAAAACTTTCCTGATGTGCATCTAATTACAAATCCAGATAATCGCGGGTTTTCAGCCGCTAATAACCAGGGAATTATTGCATCGAAAGGACAAAAGATAGGGCTGCTTAATCCAGATACTCTTTTAACTGAAAACAGTTTTAAAAAAATTGTTGATTTTTTTGGGAAGCATCCAGACTTTTCCATTCTGGGCACGGGTATCGTCGACGAAAATAACCAGCCTTACCCCGTTCGCTTGTGGGAAGATAGCCCACAAGAAGCGGCATTGAAGATTCTGGGAATATACAATCCTGCCAATGAACTAAAAAAAATGGAACCAATGCTGGCTAAGGAGGCGAAGGTAATTTCAGGTTGTTGCTTTGTTGTAACTCGATCCCTGATTGAATGCATAGGGTTGATGGACGAAAATTATTTTCTATACAACGAAGAAGATGATCTTTGCAGGCGAGCTAGAAAAGCTGGAAAAAGAATTTGTTTTTACCCTGATACTTCTGTGCAACATTTACAAGGACAAAGCACTCACCAGAAACGGTACCGGAAAAAAGTAATAATAGAAGCTTACCGCAGTAATATTTACTTTTATTCAAAATACTACTCTTTTATCTGGAATATAATTTTACGTTCTCTTTACAAAATGACCTTCTTTTTAACACTTCTGCGTTCCATCTTACGCCACTTCAGAGGTTCCGCCACCATAGATGATTCCTTGTCATTAAAATTGAAACTTCTTTTGATGTCGCCTAAGAAAAAAAAGGTTTGATTTCCCTGCTTACTGCTTGTTAATCGATTTATCGCCAATATCTGGTTTATTCGTTCTAAAACGGAAGAGTTTTGTTGTAAAATAAGACCCCCTATTTAAATTGATGCAAAATAATATGAAAAAATACGATGTCATAGTAATAGGAGGCGGCCATGCAGGCTGCGAAGCTGCATTGGCGTCTGCGCGCATGGGTTGTGCCACGGCACTGGTCACTTTGGAAGCTGACAAGATCGCCTTGATGCCCTGTAACCCCGCTATTGGAGGAGTGGGCAAAGGACATATCGTCCGTGAAATCGATGCCCTCGGGGGCGAAATGGCAAAGGTAATCGATGAAACAGGTATCCAGTTTCGTTTATTAAATTCCTCTAAGGGACCTGCTGTTCACGGGTATCGTGCCCAAGCAGACAAGCACCAATACAAAAATACAATGCGCCGGGTTTTAGAAAGCACAGCTAATCTGGAACTTCTATATGAAGAAGTAGATGAACTAATTTTTGAAAACAACTTAGTAAAAGGCATTCGAACCAAAAAGGGATTGGAACTACAATGTTTGTCCGTTGTTATTACTACGGGAACTTTTTTAAATGGACGTATTCACATCGGATTAAATAGTCGGCCAGCAGGCCGTGTCGGTGAAAAACCTTCAACAAAATTATCGCAATCGTTTATGGCTGCAGGGTTCGAACTTGGTCGTCTGAAGACAGGAACACCACCGCGGTTGAAGCGAGATAGTATCGATTTTTCCCAATGCGTTGTTCAAGATGGTGATGACCTGCCCCGACCTTTTTCTTTCTCTACCCCGCGTATTGAGCGGGATCAAGTACCCTGCCATATCACGTCTACGAATAAGGAAACCGCTGCGGTCATTAGGAACAACATGCATCTGTCACCCTTATATAGTGGCATCATTGAAGGGGTTGGACCTCGCTATTGCCCATCCATAGAGGACAAGGTTGTTAAGTTTCCTGATAAAACATCTCATAATATTTTTCTGGAACCAGAAGGCCTCGATACCGATTGGATTTACCCGAATGGGATCTCTACTAGCCTGGATGAAGAGGTGCAGAAACAATTGGTCCGCACCATTCCTGGACTGGAACAGGCAGAGATTGTTCTTCCCGGTTATGCAGTGGAATACGATTTTGTTCCACCGACACAACTTACCCCTTCTCTCGAAACAAAACGGGTGAGTGGATTATTTCATGCTGGACAAATCAACGGGACATCCGGCTATGAAGAGGCGGCGTGCCAAGGATTGATGGCTGGAATCAACGCAGCACTCAAATCACAAAAGCGCAAACCTTTCTTATTGACAAGAATGGATAGCTATATCGGCGTACTCATTGACGATCTGGTTACCAAGGGTACGCAGGAACCTTATCGTATGTTCACATCCCGAGCTGAGTATCGTTTGATTTTAAGACAGGATAATGCAGACCAAAGATTGATGAGCAAGGGTCATGAATTAGGGCTGGTAAGTGGAGAACTTTATAACCGTTGTATGGAAAAATATAATGCAGTCGACCAAGAAATAAAAAGACTGGAGGAGACCACCGTTCTACCAAATCCAGAAACATTAGCGAAATTATCAAAGCTAGGTATCAATGAACTGAGAAATGCCACTACCTTGAATGTATTGTTGCGACGACCAGAAGTCACGCACGATGGTTTGCTTCGTGCCTTCGAAAGTGAAGAAGTTCCGCAACTTGTTGGGGAACAGGTGGAGATTCGAGTGAAATACGAAGGGTTTATTGCTCGGCAGAATCAAATTGTGGAAAAACAAAAGAAGTTGGAACACTATCGTATCCCAAAAAGTTTTCAGTATAAAGGATTGCCTGGTCTTTCCCATGAAGTTGCTCAAAAACTGGAGGCAATTAGGCCAGTTACATTGGGTCAGGCTTCGCGCATTTCAGGTATCACGCCTTCCGCTATCAGTCTTATCATGTTATTGCTTGAGAAAAACCGTAATTGCTCCTGATTGATATCCCATATATATGGACTCCATTCAATGGCAGGTAGAAGTTGATAAAAAAGACATCGCTTATATTGTAAGTATTTTCGAAGGTTATGATGACCTGGCAGTGGTGCGAACTCTTGATCCAGCACTTGGTCTAATTGAACTGATGATCTCCCCGGATTTTCTGGAAGATGTCCGCCAACTCACCGAGGCATTGTCAAAAGAAATCCCTTTCCGCAAGATTGGATTGCAATAGCTTAGGCTCTGGTATCCGGCTTTAAGTAATAGGATAAGTTTGTTTGGCTATTGTTAAAGGCTAGATATTTTTTTACTCTGAGAATATAACTTTCACCTGCGGTGGTACACGTCTAGTAGTGGATTAAGGAGTGGATAGGTGTACCTTTAAGTTTTTCGCGACCGTTCAGAAAATCCAGTTCGATAAGGAAGGCGACTTCCTCAATTTCTACATTTTTAAAATTATTACGAATTAGATTTATCGTTGCTCCCAGAGTTCCCCCTGTTGCGAGAACATCATCGATGAGGATGATACGTTCGCCTTCTTGAAAGGCATCTTGATGAATTTCGATGGTATCGGTTCCATATTCGAGAGAATAGGTTTCCCGATAGGTTTTGTAAGGGAGCTTCCCTGGTTTTCGAACCATGGTAGTACCTGCATTTAACGCATAGGCAAGAGCAGAGGCAAAAATAAAACCACGTGCTTCGACTCCCACTACCGTATCAACTTGTTTTCCTGAATATCTTTCTTTTAATGTATTGATCGTTTTTCCAAATGCATCAGCATCTGCAAGAAGAGGAGCAATATCTTTAAAAACAATTCCTTCCTTTGGAAAGTTAGGAATGTCGCGGATGATTTTTTTGACAGTTTCCATGGATGAGCCTTTCTTTATTTAGTACGTAGTAATAAATTGGTTTTTACCAAAAAAATGAGGTGGTGAAAACTTTATCTTCTCATTGGTAAGTATTTTATCGGATTCTTGGGTTCGGTATCGTTTCGTACTTCGAAGTGGAGGTGGGGCCCGGTGGAGCGACCGGTGCTTCCCATTAGTGCAATTTTTTGTCCCTGTTTTACATACTTACCTTTTTTTACTAGAATTTTAGAGTTGTGTGCATAAACAGTGGTTAGGTGGTGGGCGTGTTTTACGATTACCATTTTACCGTATCCGGTCGGCCCCCAACCGCTAAAAACTACTTCTCCTGCGGCAGCGGAATATATGGCAGTTCCTTTTGGTCCAGCTATATCAATTCCTTCGTGCTTACGACCGTTTCTTTTTCCGAAACCCGAAGTTAAAGTTCCTTTTGCCGGCCAGATAAGAAGCCCTTTACGTGGACGGGCTGTATGCATTTTTTTCTTTTTTGCGGTTCGAGTTGTTTTCGAGCGTAAAGGAGAAGAGTTTTTAGAAACTGAAAGCACGCGGCGCGCACCGGGAATCCATAAACGGTCTCCCACTTTTATTTTTGATGCATCTAGGATATGGTTGGCGCGGCGTACAACTTCCATATCTAACCCATATACTTGGGCGATTTGATAAAGGGTTTGGCCTTTTTGAACTGTATGATGAATTCCATAAGGCGTTTCTGGCCAAGGGTCAAATTTAAAACCCTGACAAGCGGTCAGAAATAAAAAGCTTAGCAATAATAAGGTGTTGAAATATTTGTGGAGGGGCATTTTTCCCAAGCGAAGAGAGATATAACCTATTGAAAATTATATCATTTTTTCAAATTCGTTTACAAGTTACTGCGCATCCTGTATAACCGAAAAATCGTTAAAAACCTGATTTTAATCGAGACACCGTAGATGAATTTATTTAAACCTTCATCAATATTGATAGCAACGTGGATTTTCTTTGGTTGCGGAGCGAGTCAGCCTGCTCCAGATATTTTTGCCCTGCCCGTTTCCTATATAGTGGGTAAAAAGCCAGAGGTTGTCATAGCTCATGATATGAACAATGATGAGTTTCCAGATTTATTGGTTGTCAACTCGGCTGGAAATTCGTTGAGTTATTTTGAAGGTCTCGGGGATGGAACTTTCAAGGACCAACAGATTATTGAAACAGGTCGAGAGCCTTTTGCTGTCGAGTTAGCCGATTTTAACGGTGACAGCATTGCCGATATTGCCTTATGCAATTATGGCGACGGCGAGGTGTCTATTATTCTTGGGCAAAAAGATGGGCTTTTTAAGCTAAAGACCAATGTTAAGGTGGGACGTCTCCCGATTGCTATAGCCGCTGGAGATTTCAACAACGATGAAATAAAGGATCTAGCAGTAACTCTTCGATTTAATAAATTAATCATTCTTCTGGGTGTTGGGGATGGCACCTTCAAAGTCGCAGAAGCTTACCAGGCATCTCCCACCCCCGCCCACATAAGCACCAGCGATTACAATAGCGATGGAAATCAGGATATTGCATTGGCCCTCAATGCAGTAAAGACGAGGTTTTTGAAAATGTTTTACGGTAATGGCGATGGAACATTTCAGCCACCCAAGTTGATTAAAGGCGGCAGTCAGTCCTCTTTTTTAATTCATCACGATATGAATATGGATGGAAAGCTGGATTTATTGACTTCGAGTCCCATGAAGGACAGTCTCAGTATTTTTATGGGGGATGGAAAAGGAACTTTCACGAAAATGCAGGATTTTGCTGGGGAAAAAGGGCCACACAATATTGTAGTGGGCGATTTTACTGGCGACAAGGTTCCCGACATCGTCGTATGTAACCGGCGTGGGGCATCCATTTCTGTTATTCAAGGGAACGGTGATGGGACCTTTGTCTATCCTCATTATAATTATGCTGTCGGTTCGCAACCCAGATCTATAACCGGTGCTGATTTCAATCGGGATGGGATGATGGATGTTGCAGTCGTACTTTACCAAAAACAAGTTCTCGAGGTTTTTTTAAGAAAGGCAAGTGCTCCCCCTATCGATACTTAAAATATCATTAAAAAATTGCTTATTGTTCTGAGTAAAAAAGCAGTTCATCACTTTCGATAACATATTTCCCCTCCAACTATCCACCGAGGTCAATGGTGCGAGAACATTCCGAACAAATTCTCGGGCAGCGGTTTTTCTCCCAGTTCAAACTTCTAGGCTTTATTTTAAGCATTATTCCAAATTTCTTTTTCAGAAACTCCAAACAATTTTTAGGGCTATAAGTCTTTTTGCTATAAATATTTGTGTTTTAAGGAATTATTGATTTTTCGATAATTTGAGGCTATAATTGTCCGAATTTGAATAGTCTATAACTAATTGAAAAAATTATAGTAGTTTGGTTTTCTTGGGAAAATCATGAAAAAGGTTTCTCAAAAAGATAAAAATCTAATTAGTAATATAATTTCAAGAATTTAAATTCAATTTTGAAATTTTATTGTGCCTCCCCTCTAAACTAATTTTATGGAAGAAAGCGCATGATACCTGAAGTTCAATCCACAGATTTTTATAAGTTGTTGGGCGTGAAACAAGACGCCAATCAAAAAGAAATCGACCGTGCCTATCAAAAATTAATAAGTAAGTTCGATTCTTCGGAAATCCTGGGTGAGTCGCTTGATCAACCTACCTTGAAAGAGCAGATAGAAGAAGCTCAGGAGGCTTACGACACGCTTTCTAATAAGGAAAGGCGCGAAGCTTATGACGCTGTGGTTCAAGTGCAACAGGGGCCTGAGCTAACTGCTCCTTTAAAACCAGGTCCTTTTCAATTCATAGGTAATAAAGAGCGCGAGAAAAGCCCGAAGCACCAAAATGTCTATCAAGATTTTTTTGGTTTTTCTGAAAAGCCGTTCGACCTCACTCCCGACCCAAAATATCTTTACTTAAGCCCAAAGCATAAGGAGGTGCTTGCGCATCTGGTTTATGGTTTGCAGGAGAACAATGGTTTTTTGAAAATAGTTGGGGAGGTAGGCACGGGTAAAACAATGATTTGCCGAAGTTTTCTTAGGGAGTTAAGAACGGATTTTAATATTGCCTATATTTTCAATCCCGCAATCAATGAATTGGAACTATTACAGACTATAAATAGTGAACTAGGATTAACTGGTAAAAGTAAAAGCAAAAAGAAACTTATTGATGTGCTTAACGTTTTCCTACTGGAAGAAAGAGCTAAAGGTCACAGAGTGGTTGTTATAATTGACGAAGCTCAAGATCTAGCGCCCGATGTTATGGAGCAATTGAGATTATTATCTAATCTAGAAACCGATACCGAAAAACTTATTCAAATTGTTTTGATTGGACAACCTGAGTTAGATAATGTTTTGGCTAAAGAAAGCCTACGGCAATTGCGACAAAGGATCACTATTCAATGGGAAT
>MDSV01087967.1_pt1 | contig 14100 bp, 13 predicted proteins | sample 810851 | NCBI WGS metagenome assembly MDSV01 (sample SAMN05326640, study PRJNA326480) | marine metagenome | isolation source: seawater | place: Atlantic Ocean: North East | collected 2012 | reverse complement strand
GATTCACTGAATACATCTGTATTTATTACAACATAAAGAGGTGCAGTATTTTGTCCAGAAAAACCATCACTTAAGATAAGAAAATCAGCTACTACTGGAATATCTTCATCTAGTTGATCTCTAAAATCAAATCCAATTTCTAATTGTGATATTCCTGCACCTATAGGAAGGGAAATCAGTAGAGCGGCAACAATAACTGTCATTGGATTTAGTGTCTGTTCACCTGACCATTTTGAGAATTTACTTTCTTCAACTTTAACGGATTTTAGTAATGTAATATTTTGAGGTTTTAAGATGGTAAGTACTGCTGGAAGAGCAGTTACTGAAAGTAAATAGATGAAAAATAATCCAACAGCAATTACTGTACCAAACACAACTAAGAAATTCTGGGCAGATAATCTAAAGCTAAGAAAACCTACCATGTCTGTAAATATTGCCACAACTAATGCTGCTGAGGTTAGAACTGTTCCAGTTTTCATTGCTTTAGCTCTTATTTCAGCAGAAAAATCTGCCATTGTTTCTTTACCTTCAGAATCCAAGTTAACTAATTCTTCCCTATACCGTAATACTACATGTAAACCGTAATCAACCCCTATCGCCAAAAGTAGAATTGGGATACTATTCATAGCACCATTAAATTCTAGTTTCAAAATACCTGCAACACCATAAGTAGCACCGATTGCTAATAAAGTCAAGAAAATGACAATACTGGTATCTCTTAAGCTTCTAAATTGTCTCCACAATATGATTCCCAAAATAACAATTGATGCACTAGTTAGAATTCCAATTTCAGCTCCAAGATTTCCTGCCTGTTCTTCAGCAAATCTAGAAAATCCAAAAACAGTTATACTTGTGCCGTGACTATCTTGCAACGTTTTTTCTAAGTCGAGAGTCATCTGACTCACAATTGGTGAAACTTCAGTATCTAATTCCACATTATGAGCTGCAGGCTTTGTATCTACTGCCAAAGTTACCAATGCTATATTAGCTTCAGACCAGGGATTTTCTCTTGTTTCTGTAGGAAACATACTCATCATCGAAGTTCTCAAATCTATCTCTTGCATTGCATTAAGAGGAGATAAAATAGCCATAGCTTTTTCTTGAAGTTGAATAATTGAGGTATTTTGTGATTCACTTCTGTTTTCCGTAAGTCCTGAAACTATTCCAATTAGCCTTACAATTTTATCCTGATTATTTTCTCCACTATCTATTCTACTTTGCCAATCTTTAGGATTTGTGATAACCCAATTTTCCAAATCTTCAGAATTAGGATATTCGGTAGAAGGAATTGATTGTAGAGTAATTATTGCATCAGAAATTACATTACTCAGATTTTCATCATCAGACATCACAACATCTATCAAAGCATTTTCAATTGTTTCTGACCATTTATCCGAACCTGGATCCTGGATTTGTTGCCAGTAAATTACTGAACTTGCTGGGCCAGAGTTTGCAGCCCCTCCAAATAATGGATAATGATAACCTATCATATCAGAATTTTTTAACATATTAGATTCAATATCTGCAAGTAAATTCCATGTTTCAATACTTTCTAAATCTCCAGATTCAAATCTTACAACAGATCTAACTAAGTCTACATCTACTGTATATGTATCTTCTACCTCATATAGCAATTCCGTAGTATCATTTTCTGGATAAAATGCGTCTTCAGAATTATCAAAAACTATGTATTGTGCAAACGAAGATAATGCCAAAATTCCTATAATGGCAACACAAATAACAATTTTTGGTTTATCTACAGAAATTTCACTTAGTCTATCAAATGGATTTTTCATGCTATTGCTCCTTGAGATTTAATTACTTTTAATGCCCTTTTAACATGCCCAGTTACTCCTAATTGGCTGGTATGTGCAAAGACAATAATACCCTCGGGATCAATTACGAATGTAACTCTTGCGCGAAGAAAACCAAAGTCTTTCTTCAATTTCAATGCTTTTGCAAGTAATCCACCTTCATCACTCAATAGAGAATATTGTAATTTATATCTCTGCTTGAACCTTTTATGAGATTCAACAGAATCTGAAGACACTCCATAGAGTGAAATCCCTTGTTCTATAAATTGATCATATCTGTCTCTGAAAGAACAAGATTGTAACGTGCATCCCGGTGATTCATCTTTAGGATAAAAGAACATTACAGTCCATTTTCCGCTAATATCTTCACTAGTAACTAATTTTCCTTCATCATTTAAGCAGCTGAAATTAGGTAATTTACTTCCTACTAAATATTCATGAGAATCTACCAAGTAGTCATCTCCATTTTCCAAGAGAATCTCTCAATGCAGGTTCTAAATCTTCATGGATAAATTCATATCCAGATTCTTGAAGTCTTTTTGGTATCACTCTTTGACTATCTAGAGTTAGTTTTACCCCCATCTCTCCAAACATTATTCTCATAACAAATCCAGGTAATGGTGCGAATGCTGGACGCCTCAGAACTTTACCAAGAGTTTTTGCAAAAATCTTTTGCCTAACTGGATTTGGCGCTGTAAGATTATACGCACCTTCAGTATCTTCACTCATCATCAAGTGGTACATAGAATATATTTGATCATCCATTGAAATCCAAGACATCCATTGCTTGCCTCCTCCAATAGGTCCTCCTCCTCCCATTTTTGCTGGAAGAAGCATTTTACCTAATGCACCACCAACTGCAGACATTACAATACCTGTTCTGGTATGAATAGTCCTAATTCCAGCCTTTCTTGCAGAATCAGCACTATTCTCCCATTTTTCGCAAATTTCTGTGAGATAATCATTGCCAATGCTAGTATTTTCATCTACAATTTCATCTCCTCTGTTACCATAATACCCAATTGCACTTGCTATCATGAATAATTCAGGTTTATTTTCTAGACGAGCTAGCGTATTGCTCAATAATGTTGTACTGTCAACTCTACTATCTCTTATCGCAGCTTTCCTTTTTTTACTCCATCTTTTATCGCCTATTCCTACGCCACCCAGATGAATTACTATATCAAAACCTTCTATTTCACTTGAATCAATCTTTCCTTCTGAAGGATTCCAAGATATTTCTTTTTTATTGGAATCAGCCTTTCTTCTTACTAACTTCCAAACATCATGATTACCAGTATCCAAAAAAGCGACTAATTGTGTTCCAATCAAACCAGAAGAACCAGCAACAAGTATCTTCTTTCTTTTCAAGTGATTAAATTTATTGTGATTTTCCATATCTCTAACCAGTCTAAATTCTCTTGCATTAAACATAGATGAAATCCTCCCAGTAACTAAAGATCCGCCCAGTATTTTGTCTACTAGCATTCCCAGAGGTCCGAAAGGAACACTGTATGTTACATCATCAACAACTGTAGTAATCCCATCAACTTCTGTAAGGTAATGGTCATGATCCCATTTCCAAAAAGGACCTTTTACCATTGTATCTGCGAAATACGCTTTCTTTGAACCATTTGGTTTTTCATAACCTGTATGTTCTGCCACCCAAGTCATTTTGAAAAAAGGTGCACCTGGTGCAGGAAATCTGAATACTCTTTGTGAACCAACTTCTAAAGATTCATCTGCCCTAACTTCTTCTGCAACCTCCCAAGGTGGCATCAATCTCCTAAAAGATCCTTCATGTTCAAACCAATCAAATGTAGATTCTATATCTGCACTCACTTTGGTTTCATGTTTGTAATTTGTCGGCATCTCACAACCTCTGGATCTCTCTAGGAATTGGAGCATTTTCTGACCATCTATTGATATAATTATTCAATTTTAACTTCCTTCTAGCACTCTCAGTAGTCATATAACGTACCTTCCCAAATACCGGCCTCTCTGGCCCCCATGCTCTGTCATGACGTCCCAAGACCCAAAATATTCCTGTGTAGGAGTTTGGGTCTCTGCCATCTAATGCCCATCTATCGTTAATCCGAATCATCCAATCAGCAGCAGTATTGGGATTTGGTGCCCACTCTAGGATTTTTTTTCCCCAAACCATTCTCATGTAATTGTGAATCAAACCTGTTCTTAGCAATTCTCTTTGAGCAGCATTCCAAACTTCATCGTCAGTTTTTGCATTTTCAATATCCTCGAATGTATATGGTTTACGTTCATCTCCTGCATGGTCTTCTAAAGATTTCTTTGCCCAATTTGGTATTGAGTCAATTGATTTGTGATCTCTCCTGTAATAAGCAAAATTAAACCCTAACTCTCTCCAAGTGATTATTTGATCCAAGAAAGACTCTTCACTTTCTGACAACCCCCACCATCCAGATCTTGTCCCTTTCCCCATATCCTCAAAACAAGTCATATCATAGCTCCATTTACTCCTTTTGAAAAGCTCAACAACCACTTCTATTGTTGAGATGTGGCCGAAATGAAACCAAGGTGAAAGTGTACTAACTGCCGGATTTTCAGTATTATTTCTATCGGTAGAATATCTTTTAAGATTTAATTCAAGGAAAATTTCCATTCTTTTTAATGCTTCAAATCTCCCTCCTCTCATTTTTTTAACAGATTTAACTTCATGATCTATATTTAACGGAGCCATTGCATCTTCCGAAATTTTTCCTGCTTCCCCAACTCTCCACAACCATTCTAAAGGCGTAAACTCTACTTCAACTGCTGCAAACAAAGATGCCATTTCATTCTTATCAAATTTAAGGTTAGTAGATACTGATTTCATTGAATTTTCTAACGGTAGGTTTAGTAATGCTTCTGCCATACTTCTTTGAACATGCTTTCTAAATGAATATGCAGTCAAATGTTCTTTACCAGCCCAAGCCATAGGAAGTATACCATTTGAATCTGCAGCCTCCGTATTCACTTTACATACTTTAGCTGCTTTTTCCATGATTGTTCTTGGCAAATATGTCGGATAATCATCAACCAAAACTGAACATGCGTGACTAGATAGTTTAGCAAGAAGCTTATTTCCTGAATCTTTGTGAGTTTCAACCCAAGGAAGGTATGTGATATTATTTTCTTCGAAGATTTTGATATTATCTAACATGCCTTGAACGGAAAATGCTAGTATCCTTTCATTTGCCCAATCATGTCTAATTGACATACACTCTACAACCAAAATAGGTTTATTCAATTCTAATGCCAATTCTACTGCTCTGTCCATGCCAGCATTGTAATGAAATCTTCTTGCAGATGTCATCCAGTACAGAATATAATCTCCGGATTGATTAATTGACATGTCATTTAGGTTACGAATTCGAGATGACTTTGGCTTAAAAATACTCATCACGTTACCTCAACAAAAGGCTGCTTACATCTCATCACCTATAAGTAAGTGTTTTCAAATGTCTATTAAAAATATCAAAAATACAGATTGTAATAAACATCTATTCATAAGCAGAAGTATTATTCAGTAAGTATGACAATACAAATTAGAAGACAAGCTGAACCAGTTGATATTGAAGCCGATGCTATGCTCCCTACGGAGCATGGTAATTTTAGAGTTAAAGTAACCGTAGACTCAAGAGGTAAGGAACACTCATTACTATATGCAGGGGATTTGAACTCTGTAAAATCACCATTGATAAGGATACATTCCGAATGCTTGACTGGTGATGCTTTTGGCTCAATGAAGTGTGATTGTGGACCGCAATTAAAACTCTCAATGCAAAAAATCCAGGAAGAAGGAGTCGGAGCAGTAATCTACCTCAGACAAGAAGGTCGTGATATTGGCTTACATTCTAAAATACAAGCATATGCACTACAGGATGAGGGTTATGATACCCTAGACGCCAATTTAGCACTAGGCTTACCCGCTGACGCTAGAGATTACAAAATTGCTGCAGATATGTTGAAGGAAGTCGGAGTCAAAAAAGTTAGGATGATGACTAATAATCCTCTTAAAATAAAGGGTTTAGAGGATAATGGTATCTCAGTTCAAAAGAGATTCTCTCATGTCAGTGGTGTTTCTAAAGACAATAAACACTACCTTGCTACGAAGAAAAATAGAATGGGACATATGCTCTAAAACAATTAAGTTTTAATCTGTTAACAAAGGAGGCTAAATTATGTCATCATTAATTGGTTCTACTGCACCTGAATTTACTTTGAACACTAGTGATGGTGAAATGTTTTCATTATCAGATTTAAATGGTCAATGGAAGGTACTATTTTTCTATGCTAAAGATGGATCTCCTACCTGTAAAAGGGGATGTCTATCTTTTAAAGATCAATATGATTTATTCCGCTCTTTAAACCCTCCTGTGGAAGTCATTGGCATTAGCCAAGATACAGTAGAACAACATAAAGAATTCAAGGAAGAATTGCAATTACCATTTACATTACTCTCTGATCCCGATAGAAAAGTTGCAGTAGATTTTGGTGTAGCTAATCATTTAGGGTTATTTCCAGCAAAATCATCCTTTTTAATTGGTCCAGACAATACTATTCATCACATATATGACTGGTTATTTAGGCCTAGGACGCATGTAGCAAAGATACTTTCAGCGATGAGTAAAGTTACTGATGGAGATAGATTCGAATGAGTTGGAATACACTTTTGATAGATGCTGGCTTGTCTGAAAGAGAGGCTGAAGCGGTAATTGTATTATCTGCAAAACCAAATCTAAAAGCTAGCGAGTTAGCAAAAGAACTTGGAACTACTAGGTTAGATGCATATAATTCTCTAGAACGATTACAAAGTGGTGGATTAGTTACAGTAACAGTAGATAGACCTATGAAATTTTCAAGTCCACCATTAAAAAATGTCCTTGAACACTTAATCAACATAAGGAAAGAACAATTAAAAAAAATCGAACAAGGATTTGAAGATATTAAGGAAGGAAAAATACAAGATATCCAAGAAGCAATAAGTCTTGATTTGGAAACAGAGCCAAAATTTGCAGTCTTAAAAGAAAGGGTACATATATTTTCGAAAATAGAAAAAATGGCTCTAGAGTCTGAACATTCACTAATCTTGACATTGGGTAAATTTGGCATACTTCATTTGTGTAGGAGTACGGCATTATCTGAAGTAAATAAAGCAGCAAAAAGAGGAGTTGAAGTAAAAGTAATGGCACAACTAGATCGACGTACAATCCGATTCTTCTCTGAATTAGATTCAGCAGTTGAGGTAAGACATAGTGATGATTTGGAATCACAAGGAACTGTTATGGATCAGTTAGAAGCTATTCAGTATCTTAATACTGAGGAAAATCCAGTAGGTAGAGGAAAAACAGATGCCGCGCTTCTCATTCAGTCATCACCTTTTGCAGAATCTCAAAGAAACTTAATTGAAAGTATTTGGGAAGAGGCTATACCCTTTGAATTGGCATCAAAGAGGTTTACTGAAGAGAGAATAGTTGACCCATTAAAGTTAACTTTAGAGGGAGGTTCTTTTTTAGATCGTATTAGGGATGTATTGCAAATATCTGAAGAATTACCAGAATCTGATACTCCGTTTAATTTAGATGCCTTTATGGCATCCGGCCTAGAAATAAGTGATGCTAGGAAAAAGTTAGGAAAAGGTGGAATTTCCAGCCTCAATACATTTGGAATTGATATTGGATCATTACTCCGCCAGGTAGGTAACCGAATAGGCGAAGAACTTGCATTTAGTTTGAGGAAAATTGATGGACATGTAGAATTCCTTAGTGAAATGATGGATTGGTATGAATATGCAGGACTTGGAGAATTAAGTTATGATGCAGATCCAATTTTTCATATCAAAGTACATCTCTTACCAGATGCTGATATCTCAGATCAACTCCCATTATGGGAACTTGATGATGGTATAATTGAAGGAACTTTACTGAGTAGATATTCTTCAATGAAAGAAGTTATCATTGAAAGAATTCAATCATCAGACAATAAAGATGAATTCTGTAGATATAACTTGATATTATCCGATGATAATTAACTAATTATTTTTTTATTGCTAACTAATCAATATTTATGGTGAAAATTATGAGATTATTTACATTCTCTCGTTTCATGTATCAAATATTAAAAAAACGTCCAGCCAATTTAGACTGGATTCAAAATCAAGGACTTCTAGCAGTTAAACTTTCTCAGATATTTGCTTTGAGGCCTGACTTACTATCTATAGAAAAGTGTCGTCAATTACAGACATTATATGGTCAAGCTTCCACTATTCCTTCAGAAAATGTTCTTTCTATCTTAAAACAAAAAGCATCAAATGAGTTTCATAATTCCATAGAATGGTTTGATGAAGAACCATTAGCTGCTGCTTCAGTAGGCCAAGTTCATAGGGCACGACTAAAAAATGGAGAAGAAGTTGTTGTTAAGATAATTAAGGCAGATCATAAGAAAAAATTCAAGAAAGATGTTTTTAGAATGAAAAGATGGCTAAAAATATTAATTTTATTTTCTCCAAAATTAAGAAAGGTAGGCAATCCTATAGCATTGTTAAATCATGTGGAGGATTATACACTTAGAGAATTAAATTTGAATAATGAAATTGAAGGCGGGCGCAAATTAAAACAGATACAATCACAACTTGCAGAAGAGTTTCCAATGCCAAGATTAAAATTTCCAAAATATTGGGAAAATCTATCAAATGAAGATGTTTTAGTTTCTGAGTTTATCGAGGGAAAAACATTAGAAGAAGGAATTAGAAAACAATCTTTGGAATGGGATTATTTAATCGAATTATTTAGAATTCATGGCGCTTACATGTTTGGTGTAGGAACTTTTCATGGTGATCTTCATCCAGGTAATTGTATAATAGATAAAGATGGAAACTTTGTTTTTATTGATAACGGTGCAATATGCGATGCTCCCAGAAACATTAGCCTATCACTTTTCAATTTTTTTGAAAACCTTTCAAAAAATAATAAAGATGATGCTTTCGAATCATTATTAAATCTTGCAGACAGTCGACCTCCAGAGAAAAAGGTAAATAGATTTAAGCAAAATATGGAATCAATATATGATGGATTTGAAGATAAATCAGTTGGAGAACAGAGTTTAACTGAAGTAATGATGAAAACAGTTAGGGCTGCAGTAGAAGACGCAGGTGCAGATTTTGGCGAAGAAGCATTCCCCATAATAAGATCATTAATGTATATGGATGGTCTAGTAATTAGGACACATCCAGATGTTAAATTAATTCTTGAAATGAAACCATCATTAAATGAATTCAGAGAAGGACTAGGATTAGGTAAGGAAGTTAAAGCATGATAGAGAATAAAGTTGTATGGATAATTGGAGCTACTGGAGGAATTGGTAGATGTATATCTTCTAATTTAAAGAAAGAAAACTGGACAGTCATTGGAAGCGCTAGAGATGAAATAAATCTAACAAATTTTTCTAATGAAACAGGTATAGAAACGCGCCCTGTTGATGCTAGAAATAATGCCGAGATGCATGAAGTAGCCAACTCAATTAAGGAAGATTATGGCAAAATTGATGCAGTTGTCTTAGCAGTAGGAACTATATTCCTGCGACCTACTCATGCCACTTCGTCAGAACAATTCATGGAAACTGTAGAACAAAATCTACTCACTGCACACAATACTATTAATTCAACTGCAAAAATAATGATGAAAGAAAAGAACGGAAGAATCATTTTATTTTCATCAGCAGCTGCTAGTATAGGTATGCCAAATCATGGCGCAATCAGTGCTTCAAAGGCTGGACTAGAAGGATTAGCTAGAGCAACCGCCTCAGAATATGCAAAAAGAGGAATTAGGATAAATGTTGTTTCTCCAGGACTTACGGACACGCCATTAGCTTCGAAAATACTATCTTCAGATGCTGCAAGAGAGATTAGTAATAATAAAAACCCATCTGGAAGAATTGGCATAGCTTCTGAAGTCGGAGACGTTGCTTCATGGCTGGTTAGTAAAGCCCCTGATTGGATTACCGGTGAAGTAATTCATGTTGATGGTGGACTTTCAAATATCACATAACACTCAATTACTTTGATATGAATATTTTACTAAATTAGAAATATCCAAGATACCATCCAGTAAGGTAAATAAAAGGAATCAACGGAAGAGAATAGAATAGTATTGGTTTAATCCAATCTCTCCACCACCATCTATTATCTAAACGTCCTAAAGTTCCTTCATATACTCCTTCAACTACAACCGCCGCTATGTCACCTTCACCAGTTGCCATAAACTAGAAGCAATACTACTAAATTTTAATTATTTCTAAAAAATAATATTCATAATACATTTTTGTTATTACCAAATACATTCAAATCAATATCTTCAAAATTAATTTCACAAAACTCTCCTAATTCCAATTTATAATCATTTAGCGACATTTTTTCGGTTGATAACCTGTGTAATTTAGATACTTCATTCCCAACGGAATTGAAAATTCGCCTAATTTCCCTTTTCTTTCCTTCATCAATTGTTAATATCATGCTGTTTTCTTCAATATCGGTTAATATTGTTGGTCTAGAAATATATTCTTCAATCTTGCCATTATCATTAATTTTTATCTTTATGCCCTTTCTTATTGCATCAATTTGCTTTAAAGAGATTAATTTAGTAGTTTCAATGTAGTATGTTTTTTTAACTTTATTTCGAGGACTAGTAATCTTATGAGCCAATTTTCCATCAGTTGTGACCAGTAAGAAACCTGTAGTATTTTCATCTAGTCTTCCCACTGTAATTAGAGATTCATATACCACTGTAGAGACCTTTCCATAAAATAATTCATATATTGATTTCTTTCCTAATTTCCTTTCTTGTGAATTCAATCTTGAACAAATAAATCCCATTGGTTTATTCAACAAAAAATATTTTTCATTTTGAGGAAGTGATAATTCCTCATTATCATAAATTACTTTTTTCTTGTCAGGATTAAATTCAAAACTAATATTTTTAACAATAGATCCATTCACGGTAATTTTTCCATCCCAAATCGCATTTTTGATTTCATTTTTAGAAGAAAAAATACCACACTTCGATAGAAATTGATGTAATCTAATTTTCATACGCAACCAATAATTGAATCTAAGAATTATTGTTTATTATGTATTCCTCTAACCAAGACTAGATTCAATGCCAAACCTACTGGCATTAACATTACTCCAAAAAATACTGAAGTTATTGTAATCCATTTTTCAGTTTTCGCTTGAATGCATCTCTTCCATATCCATCTAGTAACAAAAATATCTCCTGCAACCATGTGCGCCCATGCCGCTGAAGCACCTGCTTTTGTGCCTAATAAATCAGCCAAACCCTGTAGGGCATTACCGGGATCCATAGAATCTTCTACTAATCCAATAAGTCCAGAAACATCTGAAAAAGAAACTAAAAACCATATTACAATAGGTCCTATAAAAAACCATGGTCCTTGCATTAATTGCTGAGTCTTTTCATGTTCCGGATATATCATCATTGCTATCCAGAATGGACCAATCCACATGGTTGATAAGAAAAAAGATAAATCGTAAATATCCATATTAAAACCTCATTCAAGTAAATTTTTGATCTCTTCAACAAGCCCCTCTGTCGCCCAGTAGGTTTTGGATGTCCATGTTAACTTTCCTGTTGAATCCATTATCTGCAATGTAGGTGTAGAGGGATTTCCAAAGGCATCATAAATAGAATATTCACTTTCTAAACCTGTGTCTAAATCAAATAATTTGGTATCTTCTGATGGAAGTAAAAGTGGCCAAGATACTGGATTTGTAGAATTTTTCCCATATACATTTTCTATAGATGAAGGAGATTCAAATGCTGCATATCTGTGAATACTCAAAATAGAATTATTACTCATATTTCCATTGTTAACTTCTTCAGCGAAGACATTTGTCCAATCGTGACAGCCTTTACAGTTTGCAGCTACCCAAATCAAGAGAACAGAATTATTTGAAACATATTCATGTAAATCTAAATTAGAATTGTTTTCATCACCCATAATCGGCGAAGTAAAAGACATTCTCTCAGGTGCAGATGTTTCAATTATTTCTTCTTCAACCATTGATTGATCTTCTGTTATACAACCTGCTAGAGAACTAATTAAGAATATTAAAATTAAAAAAGTTGGTTTTTTTCTCATTAAACCACCATTTTAGATTTTATTTTAGGTTTTTTAATGTCTTCAAACCAAGTTTCTACGCCATTCCAGTCGGGCTCTAATCCCAAATCAGAACAAATTAATTTGGCACTTATTCTACCACTTTCAAATATAGTCGGCAATCCACTTCCAGGATGAGTTCCTCCACCAACTAAAAATAGATTATTTAATTCTTCAAATCTATTTTGTGGCCTTCTCCATAGCATTTGGTCTAATCCATGTGCTAGGTTGAAAACTGCACCTTTGTAAATATCTCTTGAGCCCCAATCATCTGGAGTAACAATAGTCTCTGAGACTATATGTTCCTTCAAATCTTCATATCCTAATTTTTTCATGGTTTCAATTACTACATCCCTGTATTCATACTTTATTTCTTCCCAATTTATTGATTCATGGACATTAGAAACAGGAACTAGCACATAGATGGTAGAATGCCCATCTGGAGCCATTGATGGATCTGTTAAGCATGCATTTTGAACATACAGTGATGGATCATCCCATGTTATTTTATTTTCTGTAACATCTTTTAGATTTGTATGATAATCTTTAGATGCGTAGATTTGATGATGATCTAAATCATATTTCTTATCTACTCCAAGGTATAGCATAAATGTAGAACACGAGTAAGTTTTTTCATCTAATTTCTTGTTAGACCATCTTTTTCTTAATTTGTTAGGAATCAGTCCTTTCATCCCAGTGGCAAAATCTACATTCATTACATATTTTTTAGCAGTATAAGTATCTTTTCCTGTCTTAACTCCAACTATTTTTTTACCATCAAAAAGGCACTCTTCAACAGGTTCATTAAGGCAAATTTCTACTCCCAATTCCTTTGCTAATAATCCCATTTTTTCAGTTACAGTTCCTAATCCTCCTTTGGCATGATAGATGCCATATTCTAGTTCTAAGAACGATAATATCGTGAAAAGACTAGGTGCTTGAAATGGAGACATTCCTAAATATTTTGTTTGAAAACTCATTGCTAGTTGCATCCTATCATCATCAAAAAATTTCGACAAATCAGATGCCACACTTCTCCATGGTCTTAATACTTTAGCAACTCGCAAAGCTCTTTTATTGGCGAGATCAGTCCAACTTGTCCAAGGAGAATTTAGACAATTTTTAGATAATTTCAATTTCTTCCTATTATCTAATACATATTTTCTGAATCCTTCAGCATCTTTTTTTCCACACAACTGTTCAATTTGTTTTACCATATATTCTATGTCAGTACTAGCGTTCAATGATCCACCTTCACCAAACACTAATCTGTAATTTGGGTCAAGTTTTATGAGGTTCAATTCTTCATGAGCATTTTTACCAATCGCATGAAAAATCTCTTCTATTATTTCGGTATAATGGAAAAAAGTAGGGCCGTTATCGTATCTGTAACCATCTTTTTCTATTACTCTAGTTCTACCTCCAACACTATCTGTTTTCTCTATTATTTTTACCTTCAGACCTGCTTTTGCAAGAAGTAATGAACATGCAAGGCCACCAGGTCCTGCTCCTACGATAATTACGTCCGACTCTACGTCACTCATTATATCAATTACATTGAATTGACTATTGCTTATAATTAATCGTTTTCAATTTTTAAAATAGATTTAATTTGAAGCTATTCAAAAAATATGACTTATTGATGAATCAAATATCTACGGTTTCAAACATTCATATAAAAGGAGTAAGTGTAGCAAGCCGCTTCATGTTTAACTCTAAAGTTATGATTGCCTTGCTAATGACCACCAGTCTCGTAATATCACCAATTGTGGTAGCAGATGAGACAGAAGACATACCTACCAATGCTATTGGAACAGGCGTGCACGACTCTCTTGTAGCAGCATTGAGTCAAGCAGGACTCGTCTCAACACTTTCAGGTGATGGACCTTTCACTGTGTTTGCTCCAACAGATGATGCATTCGCAGCAGCAGGCATTGATTTAGCGTCTTTTGATACTGACGAAGAGAATGCAACACTTGTAGACATACTGACCTATCACGTTGTATCTGGACAAGTTATGTCCACTGATCTAACAGATGGAATGACTGCAACAGCATTGAATGGTGATGAGTTATCTTTCACTGTTTCAGCAGAT
>MDSV01002035.1_pt1 | contig 14100 bp, 14 predicted proteins | sample 810851 | NCBI WGS metagenome assembly MDSV01 (sample SAMN05326640, study PRJNA326480) | marine metagenome | isolation source: seawater | place: Atlantic Ocean: North East | collected 2012 | reverse complement strand
GTTAGGTATTGACCATTTACGTTTCGGTATCATTGGAGCTAGTGTATGTTTGGTTGTTATGGTTGTTGTTAGTTTAATGACACCTGAACCTGACAAAGCTACTCAGAAAATGGTAGATGAAGTTCGTGTTCCATCTGGAAGAACTATACTTGGAAAACAACATTAAGTAATTTTAATTAAGAGGGCGATATTTATTTCGCCCTCTTAAGAATTTTCTTTAATAATTATGTCAATATACATTTTAGTAATTGATTATATTCTTGGTATCGTTATGTGGACTCTTATAGGAAGATCCGCAATGAATATATTTCAAAGAGAAGATTCCACATTCTTTTTTATGAAAGTTTTCGTAAAATATACTAATCCAGTTATCAAATTATTTAAATTTATAACTCCAAGTTTTATTATAGGTCCACTAATTCCTTTATATGTTGCTTGGTTTTTTTATATGTTTAGATTTTATGTTATGCCATATTTAATGGGTTATTCAGTAATGGGAATGCTTTCATTTCCATTAGAAAGTGAAATAGCTGGAGAAATCTATAGACTTTTTGGTAAAAATTAATTCAAATAAAAAACAAAAGTTGATAGTACTAAAGTTATCTATCAATGAAAAAAATAAAAATTTCACCTTCGATACTTTCTGCTGATTTTGGTCAACTAGGAAATGAAATTAAAAGACTAGAAGATGGTGGGGCTGATTTGATACATGTAGATGTAATGGATGGCCACTTTGTTCCAAACTTAACAATTGGACCTCCAGTAATCAAAAGATTAAGAAAATATACAAAACTTCCATTTGATGTACACTTGATGATTTCACCTGTACATAAATATATTGAAGATTATGCAGAAGCTGGCGCCGATATAATTACCATACATCCTGAAGCAACTGAAAATCTTAAAGAGTCTATTAACCTTATTAAAAAATTAAATAAAAAAGTTGGCGTATCATTAAATCCTGATACTAAAATAGATATTATAAAAGAACATATTTCAGAAATTGAATTAATTTTGGTTATGAGTGTATATCCGGGATTTGGTGGACAGAAATTTATTTCGGAAGTGATTTCAAAAATTAAAGTTTTGAAACAAATAAAGGAAGCAAATAAATTTACATTTGATATTGAAGTAGATGGTGGAATAAATTTTTCAAATTCAAAAGAAGTTATAAAGGCTGGTGCAAATATTTTAGTTTCTGGAACTACAATTTTTAAAGAAAATAATGGAGATATAAAAAAAAATATAGAAATACTTAAAGCAGTGTAAATGTCTTTTAAAAATTCTATAAGTTTTATTTGTGAGCTTTATTCAATATCACTAAACAAAGTAAGAAAATTATATTTAACATCTTCACTATACGATAAAAAAATATCAATTATTCAAAGTAAATCATTAATTTATAAACCTACATTAAGTATTTTAAGTTGTTTAATTAAATATGATAAAACAAAAAATAAAATTGAGGATTTAGATTTAAATTTTTTTTGGGAAAAAAAAAATTTAACTAATAAAAATTATAAAAAGCTTCATAATTTTTATTGGTTATTTACTATTGATTTAAAATCATCTAACAAAATTACCCAATCTATAATTGAAAATTGGATAGACAAATTTCAAAAATATAATCCGGATAGTTGGCAAATCGACATATTATCTAAAAGAACGATTTCATGGATTGCAAATACTAAGATTACATATGAAGGAAGTGAAAATTCATATAAAAATAAGTTTGATAAATTAATTAATAAACAAATAAATCACCTAATAAAGGAAATAAGTAAATCTAAGACTGTTAATGATAAAATGTTAGGGTGTACTGCAATATTAATTGTGGGACTTTCATATAATAATGAAAAATTTTTATCTTATGGTTTAGGATTACTAAAAAATATAATTAATTCATCTTTTGATAGTAATTATTTTCCAAAATCTAGAAGTATAAGACAATTGACTTTTTATTTGAAATATTTTATACTTATTAGAGAATTGTTAAAAGAGTCTTCAAATGAAATTCCAGAATATCTTGATGAAATAATTTTTTATCTTGGAAAATCATATTATTTGTTATTAGGTTCCGAAGAAAGTTTTTTATTTAATGGCAATCATGTTTCAGATTTAAAAGAGTTTAATAAATATTTATCTCTAAATCGATATAAATTTAAAAATGATGGAAATGAAGCTGGAGGATATGCATTGCTTCAAAATAAAAATTCTATACTTTGTATGGATATTGGATCTTCTCCTAATAAAAAGTTTTCCGAAAATTTTCAAAGTGGAACACTATCTTTCGAGTTTATCTATAAAGGTGAAAAATTAATTTGTAATGCAGGATACTTTCAAGATTACAAAAACAAACTAAATCTAATATCTAAATCAACTGCAGCACATTCTACACTAATTATTAATAATAATTCATCTTGTTCATTTAACATAATGCGAAATAAACAAAGTTTTTTAAATAATTTAATTAAAACTTCAAATAAAAATATTGTTTATAATAAAGATTATTGGATCATTAGTAGTTCACATGATGGATATTTAAAAAAATATGGAATTATTCATCAAAGAACAATAACATTTTATACTAAAGATTTTAAAATTTTAGGAAAAGATAAATTAATCAAAAAGAAAAACTTTAAAAAATCAACTTTTGAAATTAGATTTCATTTCATCCCAGGAACAAAATTAACCAAAACACAAGATAATAAAACAGTTTTAATTAAATTAAATAATTCGGGTTGGAAATTTTATTCAGATCATGGATCAATAAATATTGAAAATGGGCTTTATTTTGGTAATAAAAACAGTTCTAATGAAAATCAAAATATTTGTATTTCTGGCTTAAATCGTTCGGTCGATCAAGAAGTAGAATGGGAATTTATTAAAATATAATGAAAAAAATAAAACGCGCAATTATTTCTGTTTCAGACAAAAAAAAATTAGTTTCAATACTTAAAATTTTAAAAAAATATAAAATTGAAATAATAAGTTCAGGTGGAACTTATAAAAAAATAAAAAAATTAGGATTTAAATGTAAAGAAATTTCTGATTATACACAATCTACAGAAATGTTAAGTGGGAGAGTTAAAACTTTACATCCAAAAGTCTATGGTGGGATATTAAATGTAAGAAAAAATAAGTATCATCAAAAAGAAATGAAAAAAAATAACTTTAAAGATATAGACTTGGTTATTGTAAATTTTTATCCATTTCAAAATACTATTTATAAAACAAAAAATCATAAATCAATTATTGAAAATATCGATATTGGAGGGCCCGCGATTGTAAGAGCCGCAGCAAAAAATTATGAGGATGTTGTTGTAATAACCAATACTGAACAATATAAAAATTTAATAAACGAAATTGAAAAAAATAAAGGTTCAACATCTATAGAATTTAGAGAAAAATTATCTGAAGAGGCATTTATGAAGACAGCTTATTATGATGCTGTAGTTTCTGAATATTTTAATAATAAATTAAAAAATTTTTTTCCTTCTAAAAAAATTATTTATTCTAATTTAATTGAAAAACTTAGATATGGTGAAAATCCACATCAAAATAGTGCATTATATTGCATTGGTAATAATTTAGGAATTGAGCAACTACATGGAAAAAAGCTTAGTTATAATAATTATAACGATATATTTTCTGCATTAGATCTAGCAAAAACATTACCAAATAATAGAGGAACTACAATTATCAAACACTCTAACCCCTGTGGTGTATCAATTAATAAAAATAAATTTAAAAGTTATAAAGAAGCTCTGGCTTCTGATCCAATAAGTGCCTTTGGAGGGATAGTTTTATGTAATTTTAAAATTAATAAAAGTTTGGCTTTAGAATTAGATAAATTATTCATAGAAGTCATTATTGGAAAAGGTTTTGATAAGAATGCTTTAAAAGTTATAAAAAAAAAGAAAAATGTTAGAGTTATAGATTTTTCAAATTTCAATAACAAAAATAATTATAATATTGTTTCAAATTTTAATTCTCTGTTAATACAAAACCAAGATGATAAAATCTTTAGTTCTAATGATTTTAAAGTAGTTTCAAAAAATAAACCCAGTAAGAAAATGATGAACAACTTGGTATTTGCATTTAATGTATGTAGAAAAGTCAAATCTAATGCGATTGTTTTATCAAAAAATTCAACAACGCTAGGTATAGGATCAGGCCAACCTAGTAGATTAGACAGCTGCAAAATTGCTATAGAAAAAATGAATAAATTTCACAAAGTAAATGAGAAAGATGAAATAATTGCAGCATCAGATGCATTTTTCCCATTTGTAGATGGAATAGAAACTTTGGTACAAGCTGGCGTTTCAGCAGTAATTCAGCCTTCTGGCTCAATAAAAGATAAGGAAATAATTAAATTTGCAAATCAAACAAATACAATTTTGATATTTTCAAAAACTCGTCATTTTAAACATTAAAAAATTTATCAATTTTAGCTGCTAAAATAAAATCACTCTCAGCTAATCCTTTAATTGAATGAGTATAAATTTTAATTTTAGCATAACCCCAACCAAACCATATATCTGGATGATGTCCCTCTTTTTCAGCAATATCTCCAACTTTATTAACAAAATTTTGACTTTCTACAAAATTTTCAAATTTAAAATTCTTAATTAGATGATAACCATCTAAAGAATCTTCTATTACTTTCCAGCCGTCAACTTGTTTTAAATACTTTTGTATTTCTTCATTATTAAATGGTGGAATATTACCTTCGCAAGGAATACATTTTTTTTTACTTAAATCAGACATTTTGAATCATTTTTTCAAAGTTAGAATTTTTTTTTATCAAAAAATTATTTCCAATTCCATACATATTTTTAGGTAATTTGTTTAGTCTTTCTTTAACAATTTTCAAATTAATTTTTTTATACTCTGCGTCATAAACTTGATAGTCATATTGTTCTAAAAAAATATTTAAATTTTCATAATCATTCTTATCATTCATTTCTATAAATTTTGAAAACTCAATTATAATTAATGGAGAATAGATTTTTATAGTATTATAAGATCCTTTAATAACATTCATCTCATGTCCCTCAACATCAATTTTTATTAACAAATGAAAATTAGAAAGTTCTTTATTTTCCATTAATTTATCAACTGTAATAGTCTTAACTTTTGTTTTCCCAATACTATTGAATTTATTATGAGATATTGAACTCTCCCAGTCATTTTCACTTTCATTTAGTTCTACAAATAAATCATTGTTATTTGATACTGCATAGTTAAACATTTCTATAGATTGAAAATTATTCAATTTTATATTTTCACTTTGATCTTTAATAATTTTAGTTGAAGCTTCTACTGAAGTAATTTTATTTTTTTTAGATAAAGAGGCAACAAATAAGGAGTAAAAACCAAAATTAGAACCACAATCTATAAGGTATGTAGAATTATCATCTGAAATTTTTTTTATAAAGTTTAATTCACTTTTATCATCAAAATCACACTTTCTTAAAATTGAATAAGATGTGGCGTTTTTTTTATTACTAGCATAAAGTTTAAAGTTATAAATATTAACTATTAATTTTGAATTTAAAAACTTTCTTATAAATCTGAATAAAAAATAGTAAATAAAATTTCTTTTAAAATTTCTTATATCCTTTTTTATTATATATTTTTGGAATAAATTCGTAAAAAAACTTTTCATTGCTTTTTATTAAAATTTTCATAACCTAATTGTTCAAGGTCTGATTTAAAGATATCATTCATTTTATTTATTGTATTTCTATCTAAAATTTTTTCCCAACGATTATTAAAACCTAGGTTAAAAAAATTTATTTTTTTTCCTGTTTTTTTTGAAACTACACTTTCATAAAAACCTTCAGTTTTTTCTTTATTTTTTAAATTCACAAAATTTGTTGATTTAATTGAATTTTTAAATTTTTTATCATCTATTTTTTCAGAATTATTGTTAACATTATTTAAAAAATTAATAATTGTTAAAAATGTCTCTTCTTTTTTATTTTCCAAATCTTCATATTTTATAAATAAAGTTTTAAATTCTTTATTATTTTTCCATGATTTATAATGATTAGACCAGGTGTTTATATAAGTAAAACTACTATGATCACCGTCTGCAGTTTTTTCAATTAAAGAACTATTTTCATCAATCATAAAATTAATAGCCTGCTCATAAGTTAATGAGTAATGATTTACGAAAGAAGTAATTAAATTTCTAGGATCTCTAACTATATAAATTGCAGCAAGTGTTTCATTTTTTGTTGTAAACTTATTACCTTTGTACTCAACTAAAGTATTATGAGTTTTAACAAAATTTAACTTTTCTTTATCAAAAAAAGATTTTTGATTATAAATCCAATTTTTACTAGTTTCTTCCATACTTTTTGTTTTAAATTTTGAATATTTCAAATTTGGGAATTGTTCCATTTTTAGTAAATCATCGAATTGAAATTTTCCATTATTAGAATAATAATAAGCTGCTAAAAATGATCTTATATAAGTATTTCCACTTTTTGGGTATGACGAGATCCAAATAATCATAAATAATGTGGTTCTATTTTGGAGCGGGCAATGGGACTTGAACCCACGACCTTCTCGTTGGCAACGAGACGCTCTACCACTGAGCTATGCCCGCTTGTTTAAAAGTTATTATAAATAGCAGTATTATATTTGCAAGCAATAATAAAATTGTCAAAATTGAATACTTTGAATAAAAGTTTATATAATAAAAATATGACTAATCTTCTTATTAAAAAGATAGAGAATTTAAATAAAAAATTATTAATTACCGTTCCTTATAGAGATAGAGAAATACAATACAAAACTTTTTTAAATCATATTAAGATGTATTTTAATACTGATAAAATTGATAAGTTCATTAATGTAAAAGTTTGTTTTTTAGAACAAGACAATAAAAAACCATTTAATTTAGGTTCATTAAATAATGCAGGATATCTTATTAATGAAAGTTATTTAGACTACATTGTCATTAATAATGTTGATTTTCTTCCAATGTTATCTGATTACTCTTTTTCTGAAAACCCAACACTATTGATTAAGTTTGGGTTTAATAATTTACCTATGAAGCCATCAAAAAAAGATTGTAAATTAATAATTAAAGCACCAAATATAGAAAATGTTTTTTTAGGTTCTGTTTTATTACCTAAAAATATTTTTAAAAAAGTTAATGGATATTCAAATTCTTTTTGGGGTTGGGGTTTTGAGGATACAGATATGAAAAAAAGATTAGATAAAAACAAAATTAAAATAGAATATCGAGACGGAGTATATCAGCCTCTTTTTCACGATAATTTAGGTTATGAAGTAGATGATAATAATAATTCGAAACCTTCAAAATACCACATGGAAAATCAAAAAATATTTGAGAAAAAATGGAAAAATGTTAAGAATTATTTAGAAGACGGAATAAATAATTTCAAATTTAAAATAAACTCTAATGAGGAAATATACAAAAACTCAAGATTTGGTTCAATTTTCGAAATTAGACACATTAAAATAGACTTTTAAAAAATTATATATTTAACCATTCATATTTATTTTTATAATCTTTTAGCAAATAATAATAGGGCTCGTATTTTTTTAAATCATATTTGCTAATTTTTTTTCTAACTTGCACTCCACTTAAAGTCTTTACAAATGAATTTTTTCTCATTTTTAAATCTAAAAATTTTTTATCCCATTTAAGTGAACAAAAATTAAAAATATTTTTAAAAACAGACTCTTGAGATTTAGTTAAATCTTCTAATTTAACATCTAGAATTTTATTTTTATATTTTTTTTTAAAAAAATTTATTATTTTTAGATAATTATCAACGTATTTTGTTAAACTACTGATTTTATGTGACCAGGATAATTCGTGAAGTGAAGACTGATATATAGAAATAATTGCATCATTATAATTTCTAAAAGAATGGATAAATTTAGCATTAGGTATAATTTTTAAAATTACTTCAATATTAAAAAAATTTTCTAATGATTTATCAAGGAAAAAATCGTTTTCTAAAATATTTAAAGATTTATATTTTTTTTTAATATTTTTACATATTTTTAAATGATCAATATACAATGTTTCTTCGTTTATATTAAAATTTCGAGAGAAAATTTTTTCTCTAATATTTTCGACAATGCACATATTAAAAACATTAGACTCTCCACATGTTTTTAATTTTTTTTCTGAAGAAGTTAATATAGTTTCTATTAAAGTAGATCCACTTCGGGGCAAGCCTATAATAAATATTGGCTTTATATTTGAAAAATTATTTTTATCAGAAAAATTATTAAATTGGATTTTGTTATAAAATCTACTTATAATTTTATCATAGTAGAATTCTGACTGAGAATTAAGTTCAAAATTTGAATTAAAACACAAAGAGTGATAATTTTTTAAATATTTTATCTCAGTTGTATAATTCCTTTTTTTTTTTTCAATTTTAGAAAGCATAAATTCTGCTAAACTTTTTTCAAAATCAGATGATTTTTTATTTTTTGAGATTTGAGAAATAATAGGGTAATATTCTTTTGATATTAAACTTGGATTTAAATTATATAATCCAATATACGGTCTAATGAAATATTTGTTTTCTTTAAGTAATTTTAGATAAAATTTTTTTGCTAGATTAATTTTACCAAGCGTTTGATAAACTAAAGCTAAGTTATAAATAGCTCTATAAAAATTTGGTTTAAATTTTATACTTTTTTTTAAATGTTTAATACTTTTATTAAAACTATTTAATTCGAAGTAACATAACCCTAGATAAAAATCGACTTCATGATTTTCTTTATTTTTACTCTCAAGTTTTAAAAATACATTAATTGCTTCGTTGAAATTTTTTGCTCTAAATAAATTAATACCATTTTCAAGTTTCATAGTGATATTTAATATTGTTAAATTTAAAATAGTTATTATCTTATAATTTATGAAAAAAGAAGAATTACCAAAAACAATACCAGTATTTCCTTTATCGAATTTTATAATTTTTCCAAAAACTACAGTACCTCTAAATATTTTTGAACCTAGATACGTTCAAATGATAGATGATTGTATGAAAAGCAATAGAATAATTGGCATGATACAACCAAAAAAAACTGGAGAAATAAAAAAACCAAATCTTTATGAAATTGGCTGTATAGGAAAAATTACGAGTTTTAATGAAACGAGGGACGGAAGATATTTAATTATACTAAATGGTTTGTGTAGATTTAGAATATTGGAAGAACTTAACACTGAAAAATTATACCGCAAATGTGAGGTAAGCTACGATGGCTTTGAATTAGATCTATCTTCAAAAAAAGATGATTCTAAAGTATCTGAGCTCAAATCAATTTTTATAAAATTAAAAAATCTTTTTAAAAAACAAGGCTACATAATTAATTGGAAAGATATAGAAAATCAAAATCCCAGCCAAACATTAAATACTCTATCAATGGCTTCACCATTTACTTTAGAGGAGAAACAAGTTTTATTAGAAACAAAAAATTTCAACTCAAGAAAAGAAAAATTGGAAAATATTTTAGAAACATATTCTATAGACAATTTTAATAATACAACTCTTCAGTAAATCTTTTAAAAACCTTTATCTGCAAAAAAAATAGATTTTTTATTTAATATATTTGAATAATTTAAAAATTTAAAAATAGGTTTAGATAAATAATTATTTACTTTATTATCAAGTATAAAAAATTCATAAATAAAATCTATTCCAGAAGAAAATATATAATTTGTATGTTTCAATTTTTTTTCAAATTCCAACGCCACAGAAGCATCAACATCTAGACCAAGATCAATTTTTGAGTCAATAATCTTTGATAAAGTTATTATATCTCTGATAGTCATATTGAAACCTTGGCCTGCCAGAGGATGAACTTTATGCAAAACATCTCCGAATGCTAATATATTTTTATAAAAATAATTTCTTAAAACAGAAAATTTAATTTTATATTTCTCGATATCGTAAATTTTAGTAATTTGATATTTCATATTATATTTATTTAAAATTTTTTTAATTTCTTGAGAATTTATATTTTTTTTACCGTTGTAGGAATAAACAATTGATGTTTTATTATTTGAGATTGGCAAATAAGCTAAGGGACCTGATTTTGTAAATATTTGATAAGCAACTAAATTTTTAATTTTTTTATGTTCAATTATTCCAGTGTAAGCAAAACTTCTATAATTTTTATTTATTTTTTTGAAAAAATATTTTTTAGATAAATAACTATTTATGTCTGTATTAATTATTAAGCTACTATTATTTGATATTTTTTGTCTTACTTTAATAAAATTATTTTTATAAATTTCATTTTTAAAAATATTATATATATCAGAATATTTTACTAAATTAAAAAGTTCTATTTTTTCGTTTTCAAATTCAATTAAACTACCATCATCAAATTTTTCATTATAAATTTTAATTTTAGAAGCTTTCCAAGACTTTATTTTTTTATTAAGGATTTTATTTAAAAATTCAAAATTATTTTTTGAAATAGCTATAGTTCTAGATGAAACATATGATTTTATTTCATTTTTTGATATTATTTCTATAGATATTTTTTTACTTGCTAAAACATAAGCTAAAACAAGACTTGTTAAAGTTTTTCCAATTAATGTAATTTTCATATTATTTAATTTTAACAGCAAAAATTAAATGATACAAAGTGACAAATCGTGGTTCAAATTTTATGAACATTAAAACTTTATTAGATAAATTTACAAAATTTGCATTAAATCGTTTTGCAGAGTTAACGGGTCTATTTTTTTTAATGATTTCTGTATTATTATTTGTATCCTTAATTACTTACTCGCCAGAAGATCCTAATTTTATATTTACAGAATCTGTAGAAATTAAAAACTTGCTAGGTGCAAGAGGAAGCTATGCTTCTGATTTATTTTATCAATCAATAGGATTGATAGCTCTGTTAATTCCAATTACAATTTTTTCTACTGGTATATATATTATTAAAGAAAAATCATTTCTAATAATTATAGAAAATTTTTTCTTTATAATACTTTACACATTGTTAGGAAGTTTATTTTTTACTGTTTTTCATAATGAAAGCTTTTGGTTAGCAATTAATGGAAATAATGGTTTCATTGGTAATTTATTTGAAGAGAGTTTTATAATAAATTTAATTAATATTAATCAAACAATTAGTTATTACTTAATAATTTTTGTAATTTTTATCATATTTTTAAAGAGTATTAATTTCAAAGTAAAATTTTTAATTCAAATTTTTAAAAGGATTCTAGGTTTATTTTATTTTACAAGAAAAGGCTCAGATAATACTGAAGAAATAATCCATTCTTCTGAAGAAAAGATTAAAGATACAAGAATACAAGAAAATTTTTCATTTGATGTCAAATCTACAACCTCTAAAAATAAAATTTATAAATTTAAGTTACCTTCTTTAGATTTTCTTATAAAACCTACAAAAAAGGAAAGAGTTAATAACGAAGATGTAATTGACGAAAAAAGCTTAGAAAAAATTCTTTTAGATTTTGGTGTTGAAGGTAAAATTAAAAAAATAAGCCACGGACCTGTTGTTGCTCTAAATGAGTTTGAACCTGCTCCTGGAGTCAAAGTTTCAAAGATAATTAATTTGTCAGAAGACATAGCAAGAAACACAAGTTCTGAATCTGCAAGAATTGCTACTATACCTGGCAGTAACACCATAGGTATTGAGCTTCCAAAACTCTCAAGAGAAAATGTTTATCTTAGCGAAATAATTTCTAGTTCTAATTTTTCAAATAGAGAAATTAAGCTACCAATTGCTTTAGGAAAAAATATATCTGGGAAACCTATTACTGGTGATTTAAGTTCAATGCCACATCTGTTAATTGCTGGAACAACTGGCTCAGGAAAATCAGTATGTATAAATACGATTATTTTATCTCTTCTTTACAAACATTCTCCAGATAAATGTAAATTTATTTTAATTGATCCAAAAATGCTAGAGCTATCAACATACGAAGGAATACCACATTTATTATGTCCAGTTATTACAGAGGCAAAAAAAGCCGCATCTGTTTTAGGCTGGGTCGTAAAAGAAATGGAGAGTAGATATAGACTTATGACTAAAGAGGGAGTGAGAAATATCGACGGATATAATCAAAAGCATAAAATTTCTATGCCTTATATAGTTGTAATAGTAGATGAAATGTCTGACTTAATGTTGGTTGCAGGCAAAGAGATTGAGAATTATATACAAAAATTATCTCAAATGGCAAGGGCGGCTGGTATTCATATAATAATGGCTACGCAGAGACCAAGTGTAGATGTAATAACAGGAACAATAAAAGCAAACTTCCCAACTAGAATATCATTTCAAGTAACATCCAAAATAGACAGTAGAACAATTTTAGGTGAACAAGGAGCTGAGCAACTGCTTGGGAGAGGAGATATGCTTTTTATGTCATCAGCAAATAAAATAGTTAGAATACATGCTCCTTTCGTTTCGGAAACCGAAATAGATAAAATAAATAATTTTTTAAGAAACCAGCAAGAACCAGAATATATTGATGAAATATTAAATTATACAGATGAAAAATATTATAAATCTGAAAATAACGACAATGAAAATTTAGATGAATTATATCATTCCGCATTAGAAATAATAAAAACAGAAAAAAAAGCATCAACATCTTTTTTACAAAGAAAATTACAAATTGGATATAATAGAGCTGCAAGAATAATTGATCAAATGGAAGCCAATGGAGAAGTAAGTGCAGCTAATCATGTTGGCAAAAGAGAAGTACTTAAGTGATAAAAAATATTATTTTTTTTTTTATTTTATTTAATATTTTTACCGCAAATGCTTCAACAAATAAAGAGATAGCAAATAATTTCAAAAAAATAAATACATTAAAGTTTAAATTTATCCAACAAATAGATAATAATAAAATTGAAAAAGGAGAATGTATAATTTTATATCCTAAAAAAATTTTTTGCTCCTATGATGATATTTATAATAAAATTTTAGTATCTAATGGTAAATCTTTAGTAATTAAATCGGATAAAATTAATAGTTATTTAAGATACTCATTAAAAAAAACTCCTCTTAATTTAATATTGGATAAAAAATTTATTATCTCAAAAATATATGAACTTAAGGAAGACTTAGATTATCCTTTTTATTATGTATTTGATATAAATGTTGAAAATATTTCTACTAAAATTTTTTTTGATAAAAAAAATTTAGATTTAATTGGATGGGAAACTAAAGATATTTACCAAAATAAAGTACAAACTTTTATTTCAGATATTAAAAAAAATATACCAGTAGATAAAAAAATTTTTATAATTCAAAATTATATTAATTGATATCAATATTTATTGTCTCAGATTTAAAAATTTTCATTCCTCTTGATTGATAATTTTTCAAGGCATTCTTATGATCTAAAGAACATGTATGAACCCAAACTTTATCAATATTATGAACAAAAGATTTAGAGATAGCTTCTGAGAGTAAGTAGCCTCCATATTTTTTGCCAAAATATTCACTTAGAATTCCAAAGTACGCTATTTCAGAATTTTTTCTCTCAATATCAATGATCGTTTCAAAATAACCAACTAGATTTACATTTTCTCTAAGAATGTAAGTTTTTACTTTTGGATTTTCGACATAATTAGTCCATTTACTATCATCCCAAACTAATCGATCGATCCATCTATATTCTCTCCCAATTTGTTTATAAAAAAACTTGTTTAATTGAAAGTCAGGAGGTTCAATTAGCGATAAATTACAACTATCGTTTGGTTTTTTTGCAGACTTTAAATCTTTAATAGAATTTATTTCTAGATAATTTCTATCTACTTTAACAATCACAAAACCATTTTACCAATTTTTTCACCACCAAATAGATGGAAGTGCAAGTGAGGAACTTCTTGGCCACCATCTTCACTTATGTTGGCTAATGCCCTGTATCCTTTTCCAGTATCAACTGAAATACCAAGTTTTTTCGCAACAGTATTTATTCCTTTTAGCAATCCAACCATCTCCTCAGAGGAAGCATTCTGGCTGAAATCATCAAGATCAATATATTTTCCTTTAGGAATAACTAGCGCATGAATTTTTTTTTGTGGATTTATATCATGAAAT